>Ga0209417_1001684_pt1 | contig 39198 bp, 31 predicted proteins | sample RifGroF2_FD_184002 | JGI IMG/M metagenome (GOLD analysis project Ga0209417, IMG submission 184002) | Groundwater microbial communities from Rifle, Colorado, USA - Groundwater F2 (SPAdes) (version 2) | ecosystem: Environmental > Aquatic > Deep subsurface > Groundwater | place: Rifle, Colorado... | reverse complement strand
ACCTTACGCCCATTCGGCAGGCGCTGTACCTTGACAAAGCCAGCGGCTGTAAAAATAGGCAAGGCTCTGGAGACTGTTCCTTTATCGCATACTGCTTTCTTTTTGAACGCCGCTCGATAAAAATCCAAACGCTCTTAACGACATTTATTACGGTTACGGCTTGAATATATATGTCAGCGGAAAAAAAACGACTACTCTGCCTCAGAAATATTCGCAGATTCCTTACTGTATCGAAGCAAGCAGATATTATCTGCCGGTAACGGAGGGTACCTTCAATTATTTTGAATTCTGCCATTATGGGCAGGGCGGAGCGCTTTTTCTTGACGGACATGCCAAACATTACAATTTATCAAATATGCTCGTGCCCACCTGGTATACGTGGTATTTCGCCACAACCGGGACATGGTAGAGCTTCAGGACTTGACCAGTTTCTTTATCGCCGGAAGGTGCCACTAAATACTCCAGATAAAGCACTGATTTACAGGGTGCATGGTGTAGGTGTATAGGTGCGATAATCCACCGGGTGTAAGTCCCGTTCCGGCAAAGGTCGTAATTGCCGGCATCACTCCGAATCCGTCGGACGAATGGATGGCTCAGATCGCCAGAAACCTTACGGGATATGACGGTGAACTTGCCGACGCGAAATATCTCATTCACGATGGCGATAAAAAGTACACCGAGCAATTTGATTCAATCTTTGAGAGTACAGGAATCAAACCGATCAAGCTTCCGCCGTTCTCGCCCAACTTGAATTGCTACGCCGAGAATTTTGTCGGAAAAATAAAATCCGAAAGTCTCGACCATATCATTTTTGTTGGCTCTTCCGAAGGTGAAATCAAATGCAAAGAACGTCTCGGCGCGCTTCTCAAATATTATTATCGCAAAGCCGCATAAGCGAGAATTTTCTCGCAGCCGTTCAATATTCGGATCAGTTCCGGTCGAACTCCTATTGTCAATCAGCTCAAATCGAGGCTGATTCCGCCTCTGATTTCTATCTTCGAATCGTAAAATATCAGAAATTCTTCCAAATTACAATTTTCAAAACAACTTTTCCTGCTTCAATACTTCCGTCAACCGCCCGTCAAATCCCTGAATCCTATTTCTGGATAGGGCGCGCGACCTACACCAACTCAATAGTACTCTCAATCGAAGTAGATGGCAAAGTACCTGGCCTTATCCTAAGTTCACAGTCTTTCAGCAGTTCCTTACCCCATTCAGTTATTATCTTTACTTCAGAACTGTTTTTGATATATGACGCAGACCGAACTTTGCCATTAGCATCCGGCAGGATTATATCACCCATCGGAGGACAAGTCAGGTGCAGGAATAGGCGATCTCCATTTCGTGTGTAATAATGTGGGTATGGAGCTTTCATGCTTGCCATGCCTGCTCCGTGTATTGACGGAGATGCGTATTTGATCCATTCGCCGACGTCCTTGAGAATATTTACACCGTTCTCTGGAATTTTACCTCTTGAATCAGGCCCGACATTTAAAAGCAGATTGCCGTTCCTGCTCACACAATGAACTAGAGACTGGATCACCGTTGAAGACGTTTTCCAGTTCTGGTCAAGTGCCGAATACCCCCAGTGGTCATTCAGCGTCATGCAGGTTTCCCAAAGCTGCTCTTTTCCGCCTATACTGACTGGTTCATATGGAAGGCATATTTCGGGTGTGCAATAGTCGCCAAGCAATGTTTTCTTCTCATGGTTCAACCTGTCGTTCACCATGATTTGCGGTTGAAGACGGTATACCATCTCCAGGATGCGGTTTGGGTTCCATTCGCTTGAGTCTTTATAACGGGAAGTATAGTCAAAGAAAAGAAGGTCTATTTTACCGTAATCCGACATAAGCTGTTCTACTGAATTATAAAGATATTCCTGATATATTTTAAGATCACGGCCAGGAAAACTTCTCTTGCCGCGCTGCCACAGTGGATGTTCAGCATCGGGAATAAAGTGTGAATGCCTCCAATCAACAAGGCTATGATAAAAGCCTATTTTCAGTCCACGCTTTCTGAACGCCTCAGCCAGTTCCGCTGTAATATCCTTGCCATATGGAGAATTGGTAACTTTATAGTCTGTATATTTGCTGTCAAACATGCAGAAGCCGTCATGGTGTTTTGTCGTAAAAACGACATAACGCATACCGGCATTCCACGCCAACTCCGCCCATTCCACGGGATCGAACGCCAATGGATTGAACTGTTCGGCGTACTTTTCATATTCGGAATAATCCTGTCCGCTGTAGAAGAGAGTCCATTCGCCCTTTGCTGGAATAGAATAAATCCCCCAGTGGATAAACATCCCGAAACGTGCTTCTGAAAACCATGTCTGCTTCATATAACCTCTTTTCTGTTGCATTTTTCCTAATCCCGAGTGCAATGTTTTTTAATCAACTCAAGCGAAAAACCTGCACCAAAACAAATATATTGTGAATTTAAGTATTTACACGGAAATGTATTATGATTTATTCAGGAAATTCTAAATAAAGATATTTGAGAGGTTTAACGGATTTTTCAATATGGATTTCAGACTTGAGAAAGCAGAATTGCTTTTTTTCCCTTGGAGGATTTTATGGCCGCTAAAGCTACGTCTACCACCATCAGCGCTTCCTCCGGTTTTACCGCTACTTCTGCATTGTTATCAAGTGTATCGTAAAGGTTTTGATAAAATGGCATAAACGGAATATTCCGTACTCCTAGATTGAGGGAATCCTTTCCTTTTCCTTGTCTTATCGGAGGAATATCAAGCGTAAGTTCATTGTTTTTTATTGTCCCATTCCAAGCTGGCCACGCGACAGCACCTTTATCTCCGATAATCGAATAACGCGGATAATCCCCAGGAATCCCAGCTCGCATTGTCGCCAGGCCTGTTTTTCCATTCTCAAAGCGAATCATCGCAAACCACGAACCGCTTTCATTTTCTGGATCGCCGGCGGATACGCAAGTAACTTCCATGGGACTGCTCCGGCAGACAGTAAGAAGTTGGTCTATAAGGTGTACGCCCCAGTCGAAGAGCCAGTTGGTATTAAGAAAACTTCCACATGTCAGCGATTCGAACAGCTTCACATTTCCCAAATATCCTTCTTTTATTACCCACTGCATAGATATGAATTCAGGATCCCAACGCCTGCTCTGGTAAACGGTCAATATCTTTTTATTACTTTTCGCTTCATCTATCAATTTTTTTCTGTCTTTACGGTTGGCGCACATCGGTTTTTCCAGAAGTACATTTTTCCCTGCTTTCAGCGCTTTTAATCCGATTTCCGTATGTGTTGACGCAGGTTTAGTACAGACAAGTACGAGATCGACTTCTGGAGAAGCGAGAAGTGCGTCAAGTTCGAAACACTCTTTGGCCTCATAGATTCCTGTCTAGTTCTTTGACTTTCCCCTTTTCAATGTCAAAACACGCCTTTACCTTGAATTTATCCTGAACGTTTTTTAATACAGGATAATGAATATTTTTTGCAGAATTTCCACATCCTACGATTCCTATTCCGAAAATCTTTTTCATGCTTAATAAATCTTTCATTTTTAATTGAATTAGTTTTTAAATTAGAATTTTTGCTGTTTCACTCTGAGAATAAACAAGGAGCAGATTCTGCAGAGCGAAATATCGCAGAATCACCTTTGGAGATTTCCAAGACAGTTGGGAATTTCACTTTCAGGGAACAATTTCTGATAGTCATCTCAAATTCGGAATTTTTTCCTGTATCAAGCGTGATTTTCCCGCCGTGCAAACTTTCTATTTTGATCTCTTCCAGTTTTCCGTCTTTTCTTGATGCCGAGATCAGAAAGCCGCCGGGCACTCGTATGTTTTTGAAGGATATATCTTTCCATTTATCAGGGACGGCTGGAAATATTTTAGTAATTCCGGAATGCGTATGTACAAGCATTTCCAAAATCGCTGTCGCCGCTCCCATCGTTCCGTCAAGTTGCATTATTTCGGTAGTCTCTTTCGGCTTTTTCATGTCGCTGCTTCTGTGCGCAGTAAGGCCTCTGAATTTAGGCAGATATACGCTCGACCATCCCTCATTTACAAATATTTCCTTCCAGATATTCAAAAGCAGCGCTGGGGCTTCGTTGAAGCCAAGTCGCGCCTGAATGATCGCAGCCCACGGATAGCACCATTCGCTCCATTGCCCCATACCTTTCAATATCCAATGGTCGATTGAATTGTCTATTATCTTTCCCTCTTTTGTCGAAATTACGCCAAGTGAGTCAAACGGATATATGCACGCCAAGTGTGAATGGTGGCGATGGCATACATCGAGATCCTGTCCGTTCCATATCGCAATTCTTTCAGATTTCTCTTCTCCTGTCAGTGTATATTTAGGCAGACGTTTCTTTATATCAAGCCACGCGGGGTGCGCTTCTATATCCAATATTTCAGAAGCTTCTATCAAGGCGTCTGCAAGCATGTGCATGCATGCAAGCTGATACGAAGGATCCCTGCCGCTATTTTGATGAACCATTCTGCCATTTTTCATTACCGGGAATATGCATCCGTACTCAGCGGAAATACTCAAAGGAATTGAAAGCTGTCCGTTACGTTCTTCGAGAGTTTCCTCAAAAACACGCATTACTTTAGAAATAAACGGGAATGCCCTGTTTTTGAGGAATTCCTTATCCATGGTATATTTATAATAAAGCCAGTAAAGCTGAGCCGTCCAGCCGCCGCAGGCAAAATCAAGAACGGATCCTACGCTTATTCCGCCGCACTGCATACCTCTGTCGTCTACAGCGTGTGTCATAAGTACTCCATCATCAATTCCGAAAAGACTCTTTGCGTTTTCTTTCATGACTTTTTGGAAAGTTTCAGATTCCAGCATGTCAAAAAGCGGCATCATGTTTTCGAATTTTCCTGTTGCAAAAGCAAGGGTATAAATTTCCTGGATATTGACGTTGAAGTGATAGTCGCAACTCCATGGAGCGCATTGATATTCCTCAAGCCATGGGCCTTGCAGAGAGCAAGCATAACCACGAGGATGCGTGGAACATGCGAACTTATAAAGAGCAAACTTGTAGAATTTATCAAGGAAGTCGTCCGGTATATTTATTTCCGGAGCGCTTTGCCAATAATTTCCCCACCATAGAAATGACTCTTCTTTTACTTTTTCAAAAGATGCCCCATTTTTGTCTTCGCCATCGAGAATCATATTGATGGCATATCCTAAAGATGTATCCGAGCAGACGACAGATATCCCTGGATCTTCCGGACATGCCTGCCGCCAGCCTCTGATATTTGCATCCGAAATCATTTCCGGCGGCATATATTTTGCCTTTTTTAATATTTCGGAAACCCATTCCCATGCAGGTCGACACTTGATATCCGTTACCAGTTTTAATGGATCATTAATATAAAGCATATTACATGTCAGACTTTGAATGAATTTTATCACTCCTCCGCGTGTATGAATCGTTACTTCTCCGGAGGGATATTCCAGTGATATTTTTTTCAGTTGATAATTTAAACAAAACTCAAATCTGCCCACCGGAAGACGGGTCGAATGCCAGTAAAAACCATTTGCATCAAGGGGACGTTCCTCTCTTATAAATTTACCATTTATGGGTTCTACGTCATACGGGTCGTACGCATTTACGAGTTCGCGATAGTGCGGGCCAAGCACTTGCTCTCCTTGCCTGTGGTCCCAGTAATCGGCACGGTTAAGAGTGAGACATAAAGTATTGCCTGTTCCCCAGATCAATACTCCCATATTTCCATTTCCGAGCGGCATTCCGCAATGAGTCCGTCCCAATGGAAAATCAAGTTCAAAAATATCATTATCCATCTTGTTTCTCCTTCAGCAATAACCTGTAAGGGCAAGGAGCATTCCAAGCGGAATTGTGACATGTCCCCAAAACCCTAGGGCAAAGCCTGTTTGATATCTTACCTCAACTGCGGCAACCAAAGTAACAACTCCAAGTGAGGCTTCTAATCCCCCGATGCAAATTATATAACGCCCAGCTACCCGGCCAGCCACCAAATAATCAGCCACCCCTCTGATGAATTTTCGCGAATAAACTGCAAACTATAGCACCAGCGCAAGTGGAATAATTACAATAGTCCATCCTAAAATATCCATCCTGAAAAATGACCTTTCTTTTGCAGTTTTTTCAGAGTATTCTGAAATTATTTTTTTTACAGAACTTAAGTATTTACACATAAAAAGTGCCTATTGCCCGGAAAGCATCATCATTTCCACCGCTGTAGCGATTGGCCATAAACACAACAACTAAATTAAAATCCGGGTCACACCATATTAGCGTTCCCGCGGCGCCTCCATGGTAAAATCCGCGCTGCGGCTGATAGTTAAAATTCAGCTCCTTGTTCCAGCCGCGGGTTCTTACCATATATTTTTTATCTGTTGAAAGTAAGGGAACAGCTTCGGTCATTGTATTGAAGGCACCTTTGCTCATAAGGCGTTCCGGTGTGATTACTGCTTCGGCGAAATTCAAGAGGTCATCCATTGTCGACCAAAGTCCTGAACCTGAATATTCGTGAGTGACGAATTCACGAAGTTTGGCTTCGTCCTTGAAGTGGCAATCAATTGTCGTCGAAAAGTCGACTGGCACAAAGCTGGTGCTTTTCATTGAACAGGGTTCGAAAATCCATTTCTGCAGAACTTCTTCCATTGTAAGATTCCCGAAGATGACGCGCATTACTGCATTGATCAGCTGATAAGTTATTGTCGCATAGCCGCAGGAACTGCCCGGTTCATAAATAAGAGCATTTTTAATGAGATCTTTGTAATTATTTATTTCCAGTCCTTCGGCTTTCAGTCCTGTTCGATGAAGAAAAACATCTTCAATTTTAATTGTCTCAAGAACTCCGGAATCTTTCATTTCCGGCAGGTAGCGACATATAGGATCAGACCAGTCCAGAATCTTCTGATCAACCATTCGTGCGATTGCTGTTCCCGTTATAGCCTTTGTAACGGAAAAAACCATCAGCTGTCTTTCTCTGATTTCGGAAGCATCATTGAGATTTCGATCCAAAGCGGCAAAGGTATCTTTTCCAAATTGCCTTACGCCCAACATTACATGATCAAACTTTCCATTTTCAAGAGCGGCATCTGCAGAATGTAATGCCTTCCTGAAATTTTCCTGATTGACTTCGGGTACAATCATTTTTCATTCCCTTTATACTTAAAGTTCTTTGGCTGCTATAGTTTTTACGGTGGTAAATTGAAACTATACCATTCATATGGTAATTGGAGTCGGCGAAAAAAGCAATACCCTTACTTAGAAGTATTCATATTTTCAATAAAACCATACAGGACTTGACCAGGCAATATGATTGTTCATCTGAGTTACTCTCACATACCAGCTGTCCGGCTCACTGGTATTGCAAATATAGTCGGTTTTAAAATTCTTTCCGGAGGGTATAAACATCTCATGAAAATTACCGTTCCTGAATAGTTCAACTTTCTTCAAGCTTTCTTCTCCACATACGTCAATATGGAGTTCCTTGCGAGTCCAGTCTTTTATTTCAGATCCCATAAGTTGTTGATTTCCTGTAAACAGCAGCCGGATACGTGCATTGGTAGTGGCGTATACCCTCCGTTTGCAATAAGCGTCCCAAATTGCCTCTCGAGAAAGATTTTCAGCAAAAACCGCAGTCAGTCCATTAATACCAGCATGTCCTTTATGGTCATCGGAATTTGCGGCAAAACCATATCGGCAACCTTGTTTAATGAAATATGAAGCACAGCGGTCTTCACGCAAAACACGATAATTGGCTCTTCCGTTTTCGCAAACATGAGGATGTTCAAAACTGCCATGGTCAGAATATAATTCTATGACAGGAGAAATTGGATTTATTCCTTCTCTCCATTCCCCAAATTTTCGAATTCCTGGGGAATGAAGATGGGCGACAGCAAGCATATTGTCTCCGAATATTGAATAAAAATCTGAAACATTTTTTGCTTCAAATAAAGAGATTTGCAAGTACGGGTATAATTCTTTAAAGTAAAGACATATATCTCCATAATCATCAGTGAATTCGAATCCTGGAATGATTACAAATTTGCCCTCTTCATGCTTTTCTCTGATGCCGTTCATTGTTGCGTTCCATTTCTCTTCGCCAAGCAAGCGGTCAGCCCCAAAATGAGGTACATGGTGATCGGTTACGGCAAAAAAGTCGAGCATGGCTCTGTATCTGGCAAAATCCATCAAATCTTCCGGCGACATGTCCATTCCTGAACGTTGTTCACAATCACAGGAAAACTTTGAGTGCGTGTGTAAATCCCCCCAATATATATTCATGCCTTGAAATGCATTTTCCATAGGCGGGGTTTCCATTATCGGATGGTTTTTGCAAGTGATTCTGACATTTTTATCTTTAAAATCAAAAGTACCTTGCTTATTTTTGATGCCCTTGCTGCTGCTTACGATTAAGTCCGGAAGATTTTTCACGTCGGCAATGTTCCAGAACTTATCGTAGGGAACCAGTGTGCTTGTAGATATTTTGCGAAAAAGCCTGAATTTTGAAACTTCACGCGGAATGACTTTATATCTCAACCTTTTAATTGACTTAGGAACCGGACGAGTATATCCTTCAAAATCACGTCCCATGTCAGGTTCCAAGACGTTGTTGTCAAAATATCTTATATCAACATAAGCGCTCCATCCTTTCTTTGGAACAACTGTAGTAACTTTGGTGCCAGGACCAAAGCCGCCTAAAGTTTCCCCCCAGTGGAGTTCAATAATATCTCCCGGTTTGATCCCGGGCGACATTTCAAGGACTACCATACGAGCAGCTTCTCTTGATGCCTTATTATTGTTGTCTATAAAATATTTAAAATCGAAATCCCATATTTTAATTTCCCAAGTTACAATCGGACTGCTGCAATATGCCTCCACGTACCCACTGCACTCGTTAACATCACGAGTCGGGCAGCTTGTTCCAAGGGGCGCACCAAACTCAAAAGCGATCATGCTTGGCTTATCGAAAATATAATCTTCGCCGGCCTCTAGGCGAATAACAAATTCTACCGAATCACCGGCCAATACTTCCGATGGCGTAATCATAGATGACTTAAAAAAAATTCCCATAATCCATGTCTTTCTAATTTATGATTGACAGATCGAAATCTCTTGCTTGTCCGCGACCAGCAACATGCTATCGATTATATAGAATATAAGGGATAATTGCCGGCTTCTCAATACTACAATCTGCAACTCTATTAATCCACGATTCCAGCAAATGGAGATTGTTTTTTAGGATAACTATTTTCAATTACCACCCGTCATAAATCTTCTATTTTAGGAGCGAGAACTATTTCATCCGGCTGATGAGTCGGGTCATTGAGACTTTTGAACAGATGTCGGGCTGTCTCTTCTATAATTTCAGAGGGAAACATGATCAACCTTGCAGCCGGTTTTACTATATTATTGAATCCGAAGTGATTTTCATCCAGAACAATAGGACAAGCCCCGGCTATTTGACCGTTCTCAGACAAAGCCTTTTCCACCGCGGCAAATTCAGAAGCAAAAGTGAAAATTCCGTCGATGGAAGAAGATGAGAGCAATTTTTTTATACTGGCAATTATGTCGCAGTTCATATTGATGCTCAAGTTTTTATCATACGGGATTCCCCGCGATTTGAATTCATCGCGCCAGCCACTATAGACCGTGGCCTTGATTGGAAGTTCCTCTGAAAATCCAGTAAAAACGACCCTGTTCCTTTTCCGCTCAAGAAACCATGCAGCAAGCATACGTCCGCACTGATAATAATCCATTGTTATATGGGATTTCACTCCAGAAACTACATTGCCGACAGTATAGACCGGGATACGCTGCTTTATTTTCGAAATTAGATCCATGCTGAATTTGTCGGGTCTGATCCAGATGATACCATCCAGATTATACATTTCCAGTTCTTCAAGAGCCATGGATCTTTCTGTAAGATTTAAAGTTGCCATTCTCAAGCGTATCGGCAGATGTTTGAGATGGTCACAGATACGTGCCAGGATATTCATAGAAAAACCGTCAAGATCGGTATGTCTTCCGCTGCCGAAAATAGCCATAACCTTGAATGACTTGTAGAAAGCGTAGTGGCTGTTGATCCCTTTAGACGGATTGATGAAAGTTCCCAGTCCAGGCTTTGCGCAAAGATAGCCTTCGTCTATCAGTTCTTTCAGAGCCCGCCTGGCTGTCGGGCGTGTAACGCTGAACTTCCGGCATAATTCCCGTTCGGACATGATTGGAAAATCTTTTGCAGCATGCTCGATCACCAGATCGATCACATACTGTCTGATACGCATATATGTCGGCAATGCTGACATCTAATCCTCTCAAATACTGGTAAATTATTGCTACACCATCTATAATAACTTCAAATGATTCCAAAAGCAATACCCACAGAATAAAGTTTCCTATTTTTATCAGCTCGCAAGTAATGGCTCAGTCTTTTCTTTAGGTTCAAGTAAAAAGGTCAATTGAAAAAGTAAACGCGACAATACGGTGGTTTGTCAGACTTATTGCACTCCCTTGCCTTTGTCAGACTAAATGCAATTAAGGATTTTAGAGGGGGTGCGTTTACTTTTTCAATTTTCAACTTATAAAAATGCAACGAATTTGCATGTAAAGGCATTGATTTTTATGGGAACTCCAATTATAATAGGTGGTATAATTAAAATACACCACCGGAGTCGCCTGCAAAAAAAGGAGCTGTTTATGCGGAAAAGAATTATTCTCGAATCAGGACTATGGTCGACCTCAATTGTGGAATATTTGAATATTTATGGTATTGTAAGTCCTTATATCAGAGACTTGGCGTGTACGCCGATTACAACGTGAGGTATGTATGAGTTACGAAAGCAATCTCGGCACAATACGTCACATAAACCTTGACAAGAATACAACAGGAAAGCGTAGTGAGGGAAATCCGCATGCTGCGTTTGATGAGGGGGGAGCTGAAAACGGGCGTTACAACGCACCACGCCAGTTCTCGACCCTACTGGTTGATGAGGCTAGTTTGACAGATCGTAAGTCATTGCAGCTTAGAGGTTTTACTTTAATCGAACTGCTCGTTGTAATTTCAATTATAGCTATTCTGGCATCACTTCTCCTTCCCGCACTCAGTAAAGCAAAGTCCAGAACAAAGTCCATAGTATGCAAGAACAATATCAAGCAGATCGGGCTTGAGCTTTCGGCATATTCCGTTGACTGTAATGGTTATATCCCGAAATGGTATAATTATGACTCTACTCTGACATGGCAGAATATTCTATGCATGGAGGGATACGCGACCACACCGACCCTAAAAAGATCATGCGAATTCGTATGCCCGACCTTCAGACCATTTACATATAAGGGAAATGAGGGAACAGAAAGCCCCAGCGCCTTGTACGGCTTATGGGCAAATGGGGCAACTTCCAATCTTGGAACAGGAGAACATTCGCATATAAATTTCGGAAAAGTCAGGGAAATGGGAACCCCGATAGTAGGAGATACCATCCTTTCCACTACTGATGCCAGGCAGTGGTATGTATTTGACCGGATCTGGACAGAAAAAACATTGCATCTGCGCCATGCCAGAACGGCGAATGTATTTTTCATAGACGGAAGCGTCCGTTCAGTCAAGAAAGATTACCTGAACGGTTTTACGACCGGGGGCGTTTCAACTCCGTGGAACTATGTCGACATATACAGCGACTAATTTGGGGAATAGGCATCCCATCGATATAAATCAGTAAATAAAGCGAGGGAATTATGAACACTCCTAAAAAAATTGGCATTATCGGATTCGGAGAAATGGGAAAACGTTCGGCAAAAGAATTTGAAGAGGCAACGAATCACCTTATCGAAGTTGCAGCAGTAGTCGAGCCAAACAAATCGCAATACGAAGCCGGCTGCCACTGGATAGGTCATAACCCGAATTATTACGATTCGATTTCCGCGATGCTGGGAAATGAAAAGCTCGACGGAATATATATAGCGACCCCCAACTTTATGCATCTTTCCTGTATCCGCGAACTGGAAAAAGCTCTCCCAAAATCCCAGAACAAGACTCCAGTAATCCTCCTCGAAAAACCCCTTGATACGGAGCTTCCCAAGATATGTGACATCGTCCGCTTTTCACAAAGTTATAAAGGTGAAATAATTGTCGAACACCCTATGCGTTACGCGCCCATAGTGAACAAGGCAAAAGAGCTGATAGGCAAAGGTGAAATCGGAGAAATAAGCTCGGCGCACCTTGCCGAATACCTGGGGATGAACGGAATTACCCCATACCGCCGTAGCGTAGAGCATCTCGGAACAATGATGCTTGCGAAAGGCACGCACGACCTGGATGTTCTTCTCTACATCTTTCAGTCCATGCCTGTACATGTAGCCGGCAGTTCCAAGCCTAGCAAAATAAAACGCGACAAGCCCGACGACCGCCACTGCTCAAGCTGTCCGGAAGCCCTGAACTGCAAATATAATGCCGTCAGATCACAGCGGAAGATAGAAAACCTCCGCGATATCGACTTCCACACGGACTGGTGCGTACTCTCGAAAAAAATAGACATCCCAGATGACGAAGTCTGTCTTATAGAATTCGAAAACAATACTTTTGCAACCTTCGGCAGCTACTGCGGAAGCTGGGGTTTTGGCCGCGAATATATTTTCAACGGTACCGAAGGGCGCATGCGCATTCAGTTCAACGGACAGCGTTATCGCGAAATGGAAAGCGACGGCTGCATAATAGTATATAAATCCACAGGTTACGAAATGGATTCTTCGCAGAAATACGACTTTTTCTATCAGGGAAAAATACATTATAACGGCGGCCCGTTCATGTCGCGGCATTTCTACGAAGTAATGTCCGGCAGCAGCAAACCGTTCACGACCGTTGCGCAGGCTTTTACTGCCGAGATGATCGCGCTGGCATCAATGGAATCGGAAAAAACAAAATCATATATGAAAGTTGAATCACTTGTACCCGAAGATCTTAAGAACTTTTTCAATTCAACGGCATGGACAAATATACCCGATACCGTAATGTACCGTAAATAGCATTATGCATCGGGGAATCGTCTTTGAGACGAAACAGGAGCTGAACAATGGAAAGGAGAAAGAAGAAAGCCATGAGAAAAAGCACAACACATAAAACCCTTATATCCATGGCGTTCACTCTCATTGAACTGCTCGTTGTAATTTCAATTATAGCTATTCTGGCATCACTTCTCCTTCCCGCACTCAGTAAAGCAAAGTCCAGAACGAAGTCCATAGTATGCAAGAACAATATCAAGCAGATCGGGCTTGAGCTTTCGGCATATTCCGTTGACTGTAATGGTTATATCCCGAAATGGTATGATTACGACTCGACATTAACCTGGCAGAATATTCTCTGCATGGAGGGATACGCGACCACGCCGACCCTAAAAAGATCATGCGAATTCGTATGCCCGACCTTCAGACCATTTACATATAAGGGAAATGACGGAACAGAAAGCCCCGGCGCCTTGTACGGCTTATGGATAAATAGTTCGACCTCCAATCTGGGAACAGGACAATATGCACATATAAATCTTGCTAAAATCAGAGAGATGGGAACGCCCATAGTCGGAGATACTATTCTCAGTACTAGTGACGCCAGACAGTGGTACTGTTTCGACAGAATTTCTTCGGAAAAAGTTTTGCATCTGAGACATGGAAAAACTGCAAATATATTCTTTGTTGACGGCAGTGTCCGTTCCATAAAGAAGGACTATCTGGATAATTTTAGGATCGGGGGAACAATCTGCCCTTGGAATTATATCGATTTATTGAGCGACTAATCTTTGTTTATCATAATCAATGTGCCAGTAACAAGTTAAAAGGGAAAACGCATGGGAATACTGTCTACAAAAGCCGAATGCCTTATGAGAATCTCTGCTGTAATTGCTATATGTTCCTTACTGACGATTCCCTGGAAATCAGCAGCCGAAGTCGATTACGGCTCCGACGCCTTCCAGGAAAATCTTGGAGACGTAGCCTGGCAGGGACGTTTTTTCGCAACAAGCGATTACGGATTTGTCCCTGGCAAAGCAGATACCTATTCCAATGACTATGAAGTCGGTTGCGGCCCTCTGAAGGCTCCGGTCAATACGTATATCCGTGGACAAAGTAATCTTCCGTCGCAGGCTCCTTCCAAAATTTTCCCCGTACTTAAAACATGGCTTAGCGGCAAAGGCGAAACCACATTCGGTGTAATTTTCGACAAACCCCTGAGTCCGATAGCGGAAAAAAAAGCATCCGGCAGCCAGCCGCAGAGCGCCGGACAAAGCTTTCCTCCCGGGAAAGAGGTACTTGTCGACTGCCTCCGCATTTACTGGGGTGGAAATGTTCCCGGAAAAGGAGAATGGACGGCATCAATAACAACAACAGACGGCAAAGTAAAAGAACTGCCTGTCGATCGGGAAAAAATCATTTATCCCTACGACGATACGACTATAAACTTCGAACCGTTACCCGTTCGCGAAGTGTATATCAAATTAAAGGGCGAACGGACAAATGACTATGTTGAAGTTCGTGGGATCCGTATTTTCTATACAAAAGACAGAAAGCTCACAAGCCCACTCTGCGTATATCACCCGGACTGCTATTTTGTCGAATATGACAGGAAAATCCCCGGAAGCATCAAAAAAATAAGCGCAGCTAATCCGTATATGGCGTCGACGGTGCAAGTAGGATTGCGCTGGCCCGGAATAAGCTACTCGATAAATCCGTCAATCCGCTTCAAGGGCAAAGAATATTTTGCCTTCAATAAGGAGTGCAAGCCGGAGCCGGACGTGCCAAATGGACATCTGGATTTCGCCAGCGGACATGACAAACTGGAATACACGTTGCAATACGCCCTCCCTGATTGTTCTGAAACTGTTTCTGTAAAAGTTACAGCTGACTTTTATAACCGTGCAGACGATGCTGTCCTTATTAATCTCAATGCCGAAAATTTACCTGAAGGCGGAACTCTCGGAATCAGCTGGGCATGCCTCTCTCGGATATTCGGAAACGGGATAGAAACAGGAAGGACTTTCCCCGGCAACCAAGCGCTGATCCTGGATTCGCAAGCAGGAAAACTGACATATACGGTCAAGGGAGCGGATAAAATAGTCGCGGAAAGAATTGATGGAGTCGCCGACAATCAGCTCGACAGACCCGACCTTCTGAAATTCGACGCCACGGCATACAGCAATGAAATGGAATTAGATATATCCCTTCCCATCGGAGACAAGGGCAAAGCACCTTTATTCAATAATGGATCGGCCTATCTTTCTCAGGCCTCAAACGGAATAGAAGGCTACGCGCCATTCGATAAAAGCGATCTGGAATTGATTGACAAAATCGACTGCGGGAATCCCGCCGATCCGCACATCTGTTATGACATCGCCAACGATCCCATAATCGCTCACATGAACGACCTTGAATGGCAGAAAAAAAATGGAGTGGAAGGGAATTTACAGAAATTCTTCGAATATAACCCCCTTCATCCCAATACATCCATTCTTATCTCTTCTCCGGAAAAAGGCAAATCGTCAATTGACGAAATACTAGGTCGTAAATGCCGCGTAATTTCCCCGGCATTCGGCTCTTATTTCCGTTATGAACTGAACGCAAAATTCGAGAGAGCCGAACCTTATCTTTTCGTCTTTGAACACGCATTCGACCAGGAACGCCGCGGGACAATCGCAGTATTTTCCGACATTGCCGACGCCGCGGCCGGAGGACTTGACACAGGCAAAGGCTCTTACGACAATAAATATAAAAAGGAATCGATACTGGTCAGCTTTCCGCATCGGCTCCACCTGCCGTCTTCAGTTGATCTGACGAAGCACCCCCGCGTCTCGCTGCTTGTAACGAACGTATGGTCCGACCGGGGATGGCTGAAAGCGCCGGGGCCGGCAATCTCCAAGATTGAAGTTTACAGAATAAAGAGGATGCCACATCTCTACGATTTGAGCAAACTGGAACCCAAAGGATCCAAACGCTCTATAGCAATACTTACAGAAGCCTGTGGCGGTCTTCCCTTTTCTTCCTTCCTGTACGAAATGCCCCAAGTGGTAGGCTATGATACGCTTGCCCGATATACGGGGGTCAGCTATCTGCATAACTCTATGGCCAAGAGTACATCGAGGGACAATGGAGCCAGCGGTGCAACTAATTTTTATCCTGGAACACTGACGGGAAACGAGTGGCTTCTGAAAGTCGCCGAAGAGAAAAATCTCGCAATAACGACACATCTGGGTGAACTGCTTTACATGGGTTACATCGATCCCGACCGCAACAGCTTTACGGGGCGTTCCCCCGGTCGTTGGAAAGAGATAGACATTCCTTTAAGCCCTGCCGAAGACGAGTGGAAAACAATTAGCGATGCGCTGAGCGTTTCGCTCTCGAAATTAGCACACTACAAATCACTTAAATATATTGCAGTGGCCGACGACATCGACTGGCATTCCAACGGCGGGATATGGACATACAGAAATCTGAGCGACTTCGTGAAAGAAAGTGGCGTATCATTTACGCCAAGCCCGGTCGCCAAGGAAAATATAACCCGCCTCCTGGATGCCGATCCGTCCGTATTGAAGGCCTGGATGAAATGGGCTTCCGAAAAAAGAATTCTCCTCCACGAGCGTCTGCTGGATGAAATCCGGAAATATCGCAAAGACCTCTATATTGTTTACAACGTTGCGGGCAGAGAAGGACATAGACTCGACCTAGTAAACCAGTATTATCTCCGCCCGGAAAAGCATCCGTTTTCAAAAGAAAAGCTCGCGGAAAAAGGAATCGTAAACTTCAGCGATTACCTGCGCTTCAGCGGCCTCGATCCGCAGTGTTTCAAAGGCGTTGAGGGTGCCGGACTACAGCTCTATGCAGGATCCCCTTCCGGAAAATACCGCATGCACAATACGCTGCAGTCCATAGAAAACCCCAAAGGCCGCAGTGTCCCCGACTATTACAACGAAGAATGGTTCCAGGAAGTTTCCGACTCCTTCACCTGCGGCATAAGTACCTGGACAGACGTCATCTATGACGAAGGCCCCAAGCCGCTGAGACAATGGACATGCTGTGCCTTCTTCGACAGAAAAAGCATGCGGCAGACTCTGATAAAAGGACTCCTTGCAAACGCCCGGGAAATAGGACTCTCCTCATATTCCTCGCCTTTTGAAGGAAGGATTGACGACGTGAGACGTTTCGCGGTTCCGTTCCGCCTGCTTCCCTTCGCAAAACCCGAAGCATTCAGCGGAAAAATATTCGCCCCTGAATCTGTGAAAATTTACAGATACGACACGCGATACGCATTGATAAACGCGGGAGACACGCCAGTCAAAGTAACGCTGGAATTGCCGGACGGAGAATCGGAACTCTACGATCTCTCGGAAGGTCTTCCACACAAACTCAAAACATATAAGGACGAATCGGGAAAAACGCGAGTGAATCTGCATCTTGACGTCTTGTCTTTCAAGACCCTGACAACTGAAAATCTTTAAGTATAAAAAACATTATGGAAGGATAAATTATGGCGATACGCAGACTGAGTATTTTATTTTGGGGAATTTTCGCTGCCTCCTTGCTCTCTGCCAAGGATATTGGAAACGACCTTGTTATGCATTTTAATTTCAAGGATGCGAAAGGCAAGGAATGCCTGGATATGACAGGAAAACACAAATTGATCGCATTACAGAAAATTATAACGCAAAATGGAAGCCTGCGTACAGGCAAAAATGTAATATACATGATTCCGAATGACAAATCCTTCGATATGGGTGATGAAATGACTATTTGCCTCTGGTGTGCGTTCAAGTCCATTGCAGGACGTCAATCCGTAATTTTCAAAGGCATACGTAATACAAATCCTCAGCGCGCCATGTCCTTATCCTTTACCAATGGAAAATTTGTGTTCGATACTACAGATGAGAACGGCGACTGGGCTTTCAATGCCCAAAGTCCATTGATAGAAACAAACTCATGGCATCATTTTTCGGTAATCTACAAGGCTGGTTTTGTCAGAATACTGATGGACGGGAAAAGTTACTTTTCTCACCAATATGCCCCGCAGAACCTTGTTACGAATGACGCCGCTTTTTATGTCGGCGCCGGAATAAGTATGGGCGGCAGCATCCCCAATACTTATATTTGCGAAGCTCTTTTAAATGACATACGCTTGTACAAAAGAGCGTTGTCGGATCAGGAGCTAAAAGCTGTTTACACGTCAGAATCAGCTTCTTATACTGACCGTAATGTAAAAATTCCAGATATACAAGAAGCGGCTGTCGAAAAAAGAGCGGTTCCAATCAATACGGAAGTACCGGATTTTGGAGAATATGGTAATGGAGATAGACAATTATATTGGGGAAAAGAACCAGTAGAAAAAATAAGTGCGACACGCGCCAGAATTTGCCTGAACGGAGAGTGGAATTTTTATCCTATTTTGATTTCAGGAGGAAAGCCGGAAATGAAGCACGCCGGGGGAATACAGGTACCTGGCACCTGGTCAGGATTCCACTGGAAAGGATACACGAAGACTGTCGAAAACAGTATAATAAAAAGAAACGCCGATCCTGTTTTCAAAAACGTTATTTCATGGCAGCAATGGGATAACATGAATATCCATTCAGCATGGTACAGGCGGATTATTCACGTACCCGAAATATGGGACGGACGAAAAATCTGCCTTAATCTCAGCAGAGTCAGTACTGATGCGCGTGTCTTTGTGAACGATGTATTTTGCGGAGAAATAAACTGGCCGTCCGGAAGTGTTGACATCAGTAAAGCCGTCAAGCCCGGGACAGATGCGGAGCTGGCTATTTTAGTTACTGCCTCGCCGCAGCAGGAAGATGTTTTTCTGCCGGTATGGGAGTCATCAAATGAATATAAATTAATAGAAAAAAAGGTTGATTGCAGCGGCCTTGTCGATGATGTTTTTCTGAGCAGTTACCCGGCAGACGGAAAAATAAATGATGTGTTTGTGAAAACATCCACCCGCAAAAAAGAAATTACTCTTGAAATTGAAGTAGAAGGAAGCCGTGGTGGAAGCGCGGAAATTTCAGCAAAAATTTTGAATCGGGAAGGGATTGAGGAAAAATCATTTTCCGCAACTCTGGCTTTTGCAGAAAAACAGTTACAGTCTTTTTCCGTATCGTGGATATGGCCCGATCCTAAGTTATGGGACGCGGACAATCCTAATATTTACACATTGCTGCTGGAGATAAAAGGTGCCGGGCTTAACGATATTTACAGACAGGATTTCGGGTTCAAGGAATTCTGGATTGAAGGCAAAAGTTTTTTCCTTAACGGGACTGAAATCAAGTTCCGTCCAATAGTCAACGACCTGACTCCTTTCGGAATCACAGAAGCGATTGACAATCATATTGACGGATTCAGGCAGAACGGTTTTAATTTGTGTAGCAGCAGCATTAATTATCCCAAGGAATTTTCTATACGCGGGACATTGGGATCATTTGCGGAGCAGCAGCTCAGTCGTTGCGATTTGAAAGGATTCTATTCTTTTCATTACCTTCCGTCATTTGTTGCGACAGGAACTGATTTTGAATCAAAAAGAAAGAAATGGGAGACCGCAATGCTGCAGGAACTCAGGACTTTGCGAAACCATCCATCGCTCCTCTTTTGGGGATTTTTCGGAGGCAATCTCTCTCATCAATCAGTGAAATGGCCGGAACTCTCCGGTAAAAAATCTGCTGCAGAATCGTTCGCAATAACTGGTAAATGGAGCGAGTCGGTACAATATGCAAAAGAATCTTTTGCCACTATCAAAAAATATGATCCGACACGACCGGTAACCGGAGCAAACGCTCCAACAGTAGGAGATATCTGCGGCTACATGCCCTACCTTAATTTCATACCGCTCCAGGAACGCGAGGAATGGCTTTCAGAATGGGCTAAGAATGGAGATTTACCGATCATGATGTTTGAATACGGCTCGCCGATTGCCGCCGCATTCGCCCGCGCCAGAACCTCCAGTTCTATGGGCACAAGCGAACCATGGGTAACGGAATTCTGCGCAATTTATATGGGGAAAAGGGCTTACGAACTTGAAGACCGCCTATACAGGCAAAAAACTATCGCCGAACATTTCATAAAAGATCAGAAATACCGCTTCTGGTATACCAGCGAGGAAAAAACTCCTTATGCGTCATGGGCTCCGATACTTGCTATGACACCTCAGGCGCAGGAGCTTCTGTCTTTGTTCCACCGCGACACATGGCGCAGCTGGCGAACATGGGGTATATCGGGCGGAATGTTCGCATGGGAATACGGGGCGGCATGGGCATACTACAATTTTTGCCGCGGCGGCATTAATCCAAAGCGTAAATCGGAAATTGTTCAGCTCGGGGAATTTACCCCTGGCAGACGCGGCGTCTATGTGCCGAAGCTTACTGGCAATACATATTATGGCTTGACCCCTCTGGGGCTGCCCCCCATGCCTTGCAGTAAATCCCTTGTGGAAAACAATAAGCCCACTCTTGCATGGATTGCCGGCAGTGCCGCAGCCTTTACCGAAAAGAATCATAATTACGTTGCTGAATCTCAAGTCAATAAACAGATCGTATTGATTAACGATACCCTGAAGCCGCAGCCGTTTTCAGCAGAATGGAAAGTCATGGCTGGAGATAAAATTGTTGCCGACGGAAATGAATCAGGTAAGATTCTTCCGGGGAAAATTTTATTTATTCCTCTATCTTTTTCCCTTCCGACAACAGATATTAAGACAGATGGATCCATCTCTCTCTCCGCAAAGATAGGAGAAAGCACACATGATGATAAGTTCTTATTCAGAATCTTTCCGCATCCGCGTAAAAAAGAATTTACAATCTATTCTTTTGATCCTCAAGGAAAAACGACAGCTATGCTTGAGGCAAGTGGCTGCGCCGTCAGGAAATGGGATGGGGAAAAGGATGCGGCACTTGTCTTTATCGGAAGGGAGGCTCTGAACGACAATTCGGCAATACCTCAGGATTTCAAATCCTATATAAAAGAAGGAGGACGCGGGATTATCTTTACACAGAATCCGGATTTTCTCCGTATATGGTTCGGGCTTCGTGTATCGCGTCATATCACGAGACGTGTTTTTGTCGTTGATTCGCAACAGAAGCATCCCCTGCTCACGGGGCTCGACTCCGAGGATCTTCGGGACTGGTCCGGAATCAGTAGTCTTACCGAAGCTTATCCATCTTACAAGATCAATAAAAATGACATGGGATGCTGTCCGCCATACGGATGGCATTGGGGAAATCGCGGAGGAGTGGCAAGCGCCGCAATTGAGAAGCCGCACAACAGCGGCTGGCGTCCTATTTTAGAATGTGAATTTGATTTGGCATATTCTCCATTGATGGAACTTGATTACGGAAAGGGACGCCTGATAATATGTACGCTTGATCTGGAAGATCACTATAAACAGGATGCGGCTGCGGCTACATTACTTGGAAATCTGCTTGACTATGCCATGAAAGAAAGTCTCTCTCCCAAGGTACAGAATACGGTCTTCATCGGAAATGACAATGAAGCAAAACTGCTTGATGAAATCGGGCTGATTTACAAATGCGGAGAAAAGCCCGAAGGGGCCGATTTAATTGTTGCGGGAGCAGGAGTCAAGGATAGTCCTGAGCTTGAAGCATATTTGAGAAACGGCGGCAAGATATTTTTACTGCCCCGCATTGAAAAAGTGATGGGAGTTTTTTTTCAGGAACTTAAACAATTCCCGGGTTCGCTTTCCGTTCCCGACTGGAAAGAATGTGCTGGAATCGGAATTTCAGATCTCCACTGGCGCACTGACAGCAAGGCCGTAGTACTTAAAGATGGCGCTGAGATTTGCGCTGATGGACTTATAGGTAAGATCTTTAAGGAAAATGGCAAAGCCCTTTTCTGCCAAATCAATCCGGAAGGCTTTGATAAAAGTAAAACATATTATCGCTTCAGTCAATGGCATTCCAGGCGCACGCTTGTCAATCTCCTTTCGAATATGGGCGCATCTTTTCGAATGGACGAACGTATTTTTTCCGCAAGCCTTCCTGTGCAATATATGATCGACACTCGAAGCTGGCGGATAAAGATGGGACGTAAGCTTCCATTCGCTCCATCCTTGTCGCAAAAACATAAGGATGACGGCATATCCGAGATGGCGGCAGCCATGGTATTGCCCGAAACTGATGAGCGTGACTGGCATAAAGGAACGCTCTCTATGTGGCCGAACTATGGCGGTGAGTTCGCGCAATACTGTGGGGAATGCGTTTACAGGAAAATGATTATACTCCCTCCTGAGTTTACTGGCAAGGATATTGTTCTTTACCTTCCTTGCATTCATGACATTGACGACACCTATTTCAACGGCGAAAAAATAGGACATACTGAAGGCTGGAATCAGAGCCGCAGATATGAAATACCTGGAAAGCTAGTCAAGCAAAACAATCTGCTGGCTGTGCGGACATTCCAGGGTTTCAGAGGAGCAGGATTCGATGTCAAGGATTCATCTAAAATCTTTATAGGGCTTAAAGATTTAGAAAAAGGATTTTACGATCCGGATTATCGTACGGATGATACTATGGGCGACGAACCATACACCTATTACCACTGGTGAAAATTTTAGAATAAATTCAATGAGCTTAAAAATAAAGGCGATCTCTGTGCAGGTGAGGAGGGACAGCAAGTTACAGACGGATCCGTCAGGCCGTCAAATGTCCGACATTTTTGAGATTCTCGGAGATAAGAGGACTGAGATTTGTCGTTGAAAAATGCATGAGCATTCGCAATTCTCGAAACTCTCTCTATTTTTTCATCGCCAAGCTCAAAATCTGCACCTGAATAATAATTATCAAGGATTCTTGACCTTTTTCCAATAGTAAATAAGCTCAATATCTGATTTCTTACAATCTTGGAATGAATGATTGATGGAATTTCATTCCTCGGAATATAATATTTGATTTTGCTGATTTCTTGTTTGACTTTTGAAGTTATCGTACTCTATTATATTCTACTATAGGATTCGAGGCTCTGGCAAATATATCGACATAAGAAGGTTTCGATAATGGAAATAAGTTATAAAAAACTTTGGAAACAGCTTATTGACCGCGACATGACCAAGACTGAGTTGCGTTTGCGCTCCGGAATCAGCACTATGTCCTTGGCGAAGTTGGGCAAAGGTGAGAATGTTTCCATTGAAGTTATAAAAAAAATATGTGCCGCGCAGCAATGCGATATCGGCGACATCATGGAGATGATTTCCGACGACAAAGAAGATGCAGTCGAGGATGGAGCGGGAAAATGACTCCTGATATTCGACAGTTGATTGACAAATTCCATGACAGACCGAAAATAAATAATCGGGGGAAGAATATCCTGCGTTGCGTACAAGGACATTATTTGCCCTGCGGCTTGGAGTATATTGTAACAGAAAAACAATTTTTACAGGAATAGAAAATATGGATTCCGTACAGTTCAACTCTATCGTGAGTTTTATTTGGGGCATTGCCGACGACTGCCTTCGCGATGTATATGTGCGAGGCAAATATCGCGACGTGATTTTGCCAATGACCGTTATTCGACGGCTGGACGCAGTTCTGGAAAAGACCAAGGACGATGTCCTGAAAATGAAAGTCCGGCTCGACAAAGCCAAGGTAGCCAATCAGACTGCGGCTTTGTGTCAGACGGCAAAACAATCATTCTGCAACAGCTCGCCGTTTACTTTGAAAGATTTGACTTCGCGTGCGAGACAGCAACAGTTGAAAGCAGACTTTATAGCCTATCTTGATGGATTTTCGGCCAATGTTCAGGAGATTTTGGATAAATTCAAATTCCGAAATCAGATCAATACCATGTCCGAGGCCGACATTCTCGGCGCGATTATCGAGAAGTTTGTTGTTCCGACTGTCAATCTCAGCCCTGAACCTGTCCTGGACGATCATGGCGACATGCGAATTCCCGGTCTCGACAACCACACGATGGGGACGATTTTTGAAGAACTTATCCGCCGTTTCAACGAAGAAAACAACGAGGAGGCCGGAGAACACTTTACTCCGCGCGATGTCATTGAACTCATGGCAGATCTTGTTTTTATGCCTATTGCGGACAAGATCAAAGATGCCACCTATTCCTGTTACGATGGAGCCAGCGGAACGGGCGGGATGCTCACCGTTGCGCAAAAACGACTGAATAACCTCGCCGAGTTGAGCGGAAAAAACGTTTCGATCCATCTCTTCGGGCAAGAAGTCAATCCGGAAACCTACGCCATCACGAAGTCTGACATGCTGCTTACCGGGGACAGTGAAAACGCTGAACATATCGGATATGGATCGACACTTTCCAACGACCAATTTCCGACCTATCAGTTCGACTTTATGCTTTCCAACCCGCCTTATGGCAAGTCGTGGAAGACCGACGCTGACAAGATGGGCGGCAAGAAAGAAATCATCGATCCGCGATTCGTGGCCAATTTTGCCGACGATGTTGAGTTCTCCATGATTCCGCGCTCCAGTGACGGACAGTTGCTTTTCCTCCTGAACAATATTGCCAAGATGAAGGAAACGACCAACTTCGGCAGCCGGATCGCCGAAGTCCACAATGGTTCGTCGCTCTTTACCGGCGACGCCGGATCGGGAGAAAGCAATGCTCGCCGCTACATGATCGAACGCGACCTGATTGAAGCCGTCATCGCGCTTCCGGAAAACATCTTTTACAATACCGGCATCGGCACCTTCATTTGGGTTCTTTCCAACCGGAAGTCCCAGAAGCACAAGGGAAAGATTCAACTGATCGACGCGACAAGCCTGAAAGAGCCGCTGCGGAAAAACCTCGGCAAGAAAAACTGTGGCTTCTCTGTGGAAAACCGTAGCCGCATCATGGAAATGTTCCTCAATATGGAAGAATCCGAAACCAGCAAAATCTTTGACAATGACGAATTCGGCTACTGGCTGGTAATAGTCGAGAGACCGCTCCGCCTGCGGATCGACTTGAAGAAGGAAATTCCGGACAGAGTTTTGAAAGCAGACGATCGCAAGGACTGGAACAAAGCTGTTACCGCCCTGCCCAAGAAGACGCCGATGAACGACTGGACCGCGTTCGCCAAGGCGACAAAGCTTAAAGCGACGCTGTTGAAGAAGCTGCGTCCCTTTATTACTGAAAAGGATGAGAACGCCAAGCCTATAGAAGGCGAACCGGACGCCGAACTCCGCGACACCGAGCAAGTCCCGTTCAAATACAAGGGTGGCATCGGCGCATTTTTCAAAAACGAGGTGCTGCCGTTCGTTCCGGATGCATGGATCGATGAAAAGCAGACTCGAATCGGATATGAACTTTCGTTCACCAAATATTTCTACAAGCCGGTGCAACTGCGTTCGCCGGAAGATATTGCAGCCGACCTTCTTGCGCTGGAACGCGAAACCGCCGGATTGCTCGATGAGATTCTCGGAGGGCGGCAATGAGTAAAATCTCCATACGTTTCTTTGATGACCGGGAAGTGCGCGCGATCTGGGATGACGAAGAGTCCAAATGGTACTTCTCGGTATTGGATATTGTAGGGGTTCTCAACGATCAAGCGGATTACGGAAAGAACCGCAACTACTGGAAATATCTGAAAGCCAAGCTGAAGAAGGAAGGCAACGAACTGGGTAGTGTCACTACCCAGATGAAATTGACCGCTCCGGACGGCAAAAAGCGGCTCTCCAACGTTCTGGATTACAACGGCATTATTGCTTTGGCAAAGGTGTTCCCTTCCGCGAGGGCGAATCGCTTTATCGAATGGTTTACCTACAGCGACGAAACCATCGACGGCAAAAGCAAGCAAAAGGCATACGCCCTTTTTGAGAGTTCCTTCATTGACAACATTGAAATCGGTACCGTGAAGGGATTGCAGCAAATCCACGCCTACCTTTTCGGCGGTCTTTACGATTTTGCCGGACAAATCCGTACCGTGAATATATCCAAGGGCGGTTTTACTTTTGCCCCGGCAATGTTTCTGGCGGAATCCTTGAAAACCATTGAAGCCATGCCGCATGACGCCTTCGATGCCATTCTCAATAAATATGTGGAAATGAACGTGGCCCACCCCTTCCGTGAAGGGAATGGACGCGCTACCCGCATCTGGCTGGACATGATGTTAAAAAAACATCTGAAGCAATGCGTGGACTGGAGCCGGATCAACAAAAAAGATTATTTGCAGGCTATGACTTCCAGTGTCTCGGACAGCGCCCTCATCAAAAAGTTGGTTCTGAATGTGCTGACCGACCGAATCGCTGACCGCGAAATGTTTATGAAAGGCATTGATTACTCCTACTACTATGAAGAACCCGACGACACGGTTCAAACACCGGGAGGCGAAGCGCAATGAAGCCTTATTCAGAATACAAAGACACTGGGCTTCAGTGGCTGCCGAAAATTCCGAAACATTGGGAGCTTCTCCATCTACGCAATCTTCTTTCCGTTGTTAGCGAAAAGAATCATCCGGAAAAGCCTTTATTGTCAGTTGTCCGAGAAAAGGGCATCATATTGCGTAACATTGAAGACAAAGAGGAAAATCATAACTATATTCCCGATGATCTTGCAAATTATAAATTAGTTAAAGCGGGACAATTTGCCATGAATAAAATGAAAGCATGGCAAGGTTCATACGGTATTTCAGCCTATGAAGGGATTGTTAGCCCCGCATACTTTGTATTTAACCTAAAGGGTGTTACTCCCGCATTTTTTCATAGAGCAATTCGTTCAAAAGCATACGTCTCATATTTTGGTCAAGCATCCGATGGGATTCGCGTAGGTCAATGGGATTTGTCTTTACCGCGAATGCGCGAAATACCTTTTTTCATTCCCCATCCTGACGAACAGGCGCAGATTGTGCGATATCTGGATGCGATGACGGCGAAGATCAACAAACTGATTCGTGCCAAGAAGAAGCAGATTGCCTTGCTTTTTGAAAAGATTACGACACTTGCTAACATTATTTTGAATGATTCTGCACTTCCTCGAATTCGTCTAAAAAACATCGTCCATTTGGTTGAAAACGAAATCACAGCCATCCCATAGGGAATTGAAAATTTGAAAGGATGACGGATCACAGCTACTCTATTTCGACTAAAAAAAGGAGCAAAGCCATGAATCCGTCGAAACATAAAATGACAGTGTTGTCGCAAATATTCAAACTGATTCCGCGCAATCTTATTCCGAAACTGGCAAGGGTGCATGGCGTTGATAAACAGGCGCGCAGTTTCAGTCCGACCAGTCACGTTCTTGCGTTGATGTTCGGGCAGTTGTCGCATGCGCTCGGGCTGAATGACATCTGCGATACTTTGCGGAACCACAGCGGCGTGCTGGAAACGATTCGTGAAGCGGTACCACCGAGCCGGAATGCGTTTTCGCATGCGAACAGGAACCGCAATCCCGACATGGCTGAAAAACTTTTCTGGTCGGTGCTTGAGCATCTGGAAGAACTCAGTCCGAAATTCCGTTTGCAGGGACGGCAATACTGTGCGCTGCCGAGACGTTTCAAAAGGGCGATCAACGTCATCGATTCGACGACGATAAAGCTTGTCGCGAACTGTCTGGACTGGGCAAAGCATCGCAGGAAAAAGGCGGCGGCAAAGATGCATTTGCGGCTGGACTTGCGATCTTTTCTGCCTAACTTTGTTCTTGTGAAATCAGCCGGGACGAACGATGCGAAAGAGGCGCGTGCAGTTTGCGCCGGAATAAGCGCTGGCGAAATTGCGGTGTTTGACAAGGCCTATGTCGACTTCAAACACCTGCGCGACTTGTCGGCGCGCGGAGTTTTTTGGGTGACTCGCGCGAAGGACAATATGAAATACGAAGTTGTGGGACAGCACAGTGTTCCGCAAGGCAATATTATTCGCGATAACTATGTCGCGCTCACAGGCTTTTACACTTCGAAATGGCATCCTGAAAGTTTTCGTCTAGTGGAAGCCCTGGTCGAAGTCGACGGCAAGCTTAAAAAGATGACTTTCATAACGAATAATTTCACATGGTCGCCAAGCTCCATCTGCGATCTTTACAAAGCCCGCTGGTCGATAGAAGTTTTCTTCAAGGAGATCAAGCAGACTCTACAGCTCGCCGATTTTATTGGCAACAACGAGAACGCAGTTCGCTGGCAGATATGGACGGCATTGCTGGTTTATATTCTGCTGCGTTTCATTGCCTGGCAAAGCAAATGGAAACATTCTTTCGTCCGGCTTTTCACGACATTGCGAGGCGTTTTGTGGAGTGCTTTTGACATGTTCAGCGTCCTTGCTTGCTGTGGGACAGCAGGCGACACGCCGAGGATGCGTGCAGCCCCGGAACAATGCTATTTGCCGGGCTTCGTGCCGGGAACAACTTGACCCAGAAAAAATGAAAAATCGGGAATGGGGTATTTTGAAAATGAAGAACGCTGAGCTAAAAACAAATCGAAAATCAGCAAAATTAAAAAATTATGGGATGACAGTGAAACGAAATTACAAGAAATGACGAGATGTATTATTCTCCAATTGGGGTTTTAAACCGAGGGCGAGGAATTTTTCATAAAGCCCAAACCCAAGGAAAAGATTTAGGGGATTCAACTTTTTTCTATGTTTATCCTGGAGATTTAATTTTTAGTGGACAATTTGCATGGGAGGGTGCAGTTGCAATGATTCAGGAACGAGAGAAAGGCTGTATTGCATCTCATCGTTATCCTATGGTTCGAGCTAATGATAAGTCAATTCTATTGGAATTCCTTTGGTCTTTTTTTCAAACTAAATACGGTGATCTTATTCTCAATTTACATTCGCATGGCGCGGCGGGCCGAAATCGTCCGCTGAATATAATTGAACTACTTACGGAAGCAATACCTATTCCTAATATGGGAAAACAGCAGGAAATTGCAGGTCTCGTCAAAAAAATGGATAAGATGAGAATTTTAGAAAAACAGTATGTTGAAGTATTGCAGAATTATAAAAATAGTCTTGTGTCCGCTGTTGTAACAGGGAAAATGGATGTTCGCGGACTGGCGGTTGAAGATGTGACTCCGGAAGATGTGACCGTTGATGAAGAAGAGGCTGGCGAAGATGTCGAAGAAGATATGACAGAGGCCGAAAACGAGGAGTAATATGAAGAAAGAAAATGATATAATCAAGTGGCTTCGGCAAAAAGATTTTGTTATGGTAAATCCTAACTTGGGCGCAGGGTCATTCGGAAAAACGGTTTTGCTCAAAGATCCGCAACTGGATGATATGCTCTTTGTTGCAAAAAAATATGAACCGGAAAAAATTACAGACAAAAAGCAGTTTTTTAAAAATTTTGTTGATGAGATAAAAATTCTTTTGAAACTTAGCCATCGGAATATTGTCCGCATTTACAATTGGTTGTTGTTGGAGGACTCTTGCACTGGATTTATCGTTATGGAATACATTGATGGGTACGACCTCAGAAAGTATTTCAAAAAATATGATCCCAAGTATGTCCTTGTCTCACTGGATAATATCTTTGTGCAATTGATTGAGGGTTTTCAGCATATTGAAAAAAATAGTATTATTCATCGAGATATTAAAGAAGATAATATTCTCATAACGAAGGATGGCATTGTAAAAATCATTGATTTCGGCATTGGGAAAATTATTGAAAAAGCCGAACCAATTACCCACGACACATTATCTGGCAAGATCAATCGAAACATGGTGGACATTCATCCGGAGGAAGAGTTTTTAGGAGTCTACACATCGCAGACAGATATGTTTTATCTTGCAGAATTGTTTACAAGGCTTTTGCATGATTCTCAAAAAGAACAATTCTTTTCCTATTTTCCAATTCTTGAGAAAATGAAAAAAAGAAATCCCCAAGACAGATATAACAATTTTTCCGAAATACAGGAAGCTATAACCCGAAGAGATTTTTCAATGTTAAAAATCACCGGTGATGACAAAGAAACATATCAAAAATTCGCAATTTCTCTATGGGAAATTCTTAGTCAATTTAATAGTGAACCTGTGTTTTGCTGTGAACCTTCAAAATTTTTGAAATCCTTGGACGATGTATTGAACAATAATATTTTGGAAGATACTCTTCAGAAGAACAATGATTTGCTTTCATGTATCATTGAGAGTGGATATAATTTTAAGCCCAAACATGCTGTCTCAGTTGATGTGGTTAAAATTTTTCGTAACTGGTTTTGTACTTTAGATGCCAAAACCCAAAACCTGGTTTTGAAAAATATTCAATATAAACTTTCGCGAGCAGAAGTTAAACATGAACTCGGTAATGATATTCCATTTTAAGGAGTTGAAACTATGCCAACTGACATAAAAGAGAAAGGCCTTGAATCTCTGATCGTGGAATGCCTGGTCGATAAGAACGGTTACGAACAGGGAACAAACGAGGATTACGACAAGGAATTCGCCATTGATATAGGGCGGCTTTTCCGCTTCCTCGCGCAGACCGCATACCGCACTGGGTGCAGTCGGTGACTATATCACTCCAGATGAAAGCTATTTCGGCGCTTGTAATCCGTGCTCTAATGCTATATGATTATTCGGAGCTTTTACACCAATCTTTGATTTAAAAGCACTCCAGCTTCGGGGTTAAGCGCATAAATAAGGTCAAAAACCAATGAATTTTATTACAAAAATATGCGATAGCAGGTATTGGGTCTTTTACACATTGATAATAACATTTTCACTGTCAATGATAACGTCATTTCCTGACAGCGAAATATATAACGGCGAGGCAACTTTTTCCCATCTGGTAGTTTATCAAAAAGCCTCACATCCATTTACTCAGGTGGATTATAACCCGAAAACCCATGAGTCCAAGCTGACGTTTCGTCTGACCATTCCCCTTTTGATAAGATTTTTACGGCTCAACATTTTTTCAATCTTCATTATGGAATACTTAATCGGGATTTTCTTATTCTATTTAACATTGAAATTGAGTTATGATATTTTCCAAAATCGCTTCTACTCTTTTTTAATAACTATAGCTACAGGGCAAGTCTTCTCCGGAACTACAGCGCTGGTTGAGTCGGTTGCTATGTTCGATGGTGCGGCAATAGCCCTTCTACTGTCTGCAATGTATTTCAAAGCGCCGATACTTAAAACGGTATTGGTGTTCCTTGCGGGGTTTTGCGATGAACGCGCAATCATAGCATCTCCCCTTATTATCATCTACGACATGAATGACGATGTCGATCTCAGAGGCCTTTTTAAAACATTATGCGGATCCACATCTTTGTCCGTAATAGCCGCGTGGATATTATATGCCGTATGCAGAATATCCTTGATGAATATTTACGGGTTAAAAACTGCGACTGGGGATGTCGGATTTCATTTGATCTTGAATCAGATTCATTACTTGCCGATAAGCCTGTGGACTGCGCTGGAAGGATTTGGGATATTGATAATTTTCTCTATCACAGTTCTGTTTCATAAAGGGAAATATATCTTCCTGATGATTTTTTTGTCGAGCCTTGCAAGCATTATATTAGTCGCATTGTCCGTCCTGGATGTTACAAGGAGTTTGGCATATATATTGCCGGGCTTATTTGTATCAATGAAGGCTTTAAATAGGAATACAGATTATGATTGGGGGAAAATATTGCTTGCCATTTTGTTTATCTCTTTGCTGTGTCCTAATTTTTATATATGCGGCAATGATTGTTTTATTTGGAGTCCTTCAATTTTCGTAAGGATGATTTGTAATAGTTATTGATGCCTCTGGGATTTATAAAGGGCAGGAATTTTATATCGTGAATTTTTCCTTTATATCAAGGATAGTGACTGCAATTCTTTCACTGGTGGAGGAATCGTAGAATATTATATTGCGGCTGTTCAAGAAGATGTTAAATTAAGGCAGAATAATAAGCAAAGAATCAGGGAAAGATTTTGCATACCTTGTAGGGATGCCAGACTAAAGCTTAAAATCAGGGGACGTCGAAGCCTCGCTTGCAGACGAGCTGCAAATGGATGAATTTCATCAATGGACAATATTTCTGGCGTGGCATAAAACCTGCGGATATTCCGAAGTCGCCACATTTTTTTTACAGAGGTAAAGGCTGGAACGGTTGGGATGACTGGCTGGGAACATCTTCGAATAAGCAATTTCAACAGAATACTGCATCCCATTCTTTTTGCAGTTTTGAAGAAGCTCGCAAATATGCAAGAACGCTTGGTCTGGAATCCCATTGTGAATGGAATCGCTTTGTCTGTACTCATTTGAAGACTATGCCAGCCAATATTCCTCACAATCCCGCCGCGGTCTACAGATTTGAATGGAAAGGCTGGAACGATTGGCTCGGAATTGAATAATCAGTCTCATTTTTTCATGAACGGAAATATCGTTCAAAAAGCTTCGTGAAACATGGGGAGTTCATCTTCTAAATCGCTTCATTTTGCCTCCTCAAGGCAGTAGCCTTGAGAGCGGTTTTTAGACTCCTGTGATTTTTTTGTTTTTTAAAAGTAAAAGTTTGTATTGCTAAAGTTTTCGTTTGATTCTGGTGGATTTTATGCTCTATTATAAGTATATTGCTTTAAATAGGATCTCCTGTGAAAACAACATATAAAAAGCTATGGAAATTATTGATTGATCGTGAAATGACAAAGTCCGAACTGCGAGAACGTACTGGAATCAGTTCGGCCTCTTTGGCTAAGCTCGGCAAGGGCGAAAATGTTTCGCTGGGTGTATTGCTTAAAATATGTTCGACATTGGATTGTGATATCGGAGAAATAGTGGAGACCGTCAAGGATGACAATGCTTTGGGAACGAGCAGGCAAAAATGAGATTACTCTATAACAAGAATCATCAGGCGAGGAGTCGTCCATGACATACCGACCGCCATTTAAAGTTAGCGCAAGCGCGATAAGTAAAATAGCGGAAATTTCCGCTTTGATCGAGCGTTACGTTATACGCATGGAACAGGAAGACGGCTTGCGGTTGCGCAAGGCCAATCGCATCAAAACGATTCAGGGTTCGCTGGCCATTGAAGGCAATACGCTTTCTGAAGATCAGATTACCGCGATTCTCGAAGGAAAGCACATTGTCGCTCCAATTCGGGAAATTCAAGAGGTCAAAAATGCCATCGCTGCATACGATCTGTATTCCTCGCTGAACCCCTATTCCCTCGACGATCTTCTGAAGGCGCACGGAATCATGATGTCGGCGCTGATCGACGCACCTGGACGCTTTCGCACTTCAGGAGTCGGGGTGTTCGCCGGAACACAGGTTGTACATATGGCTCCTCCGGCTAAACGGGTTTCGGGATTAATGTCCGACCTCTTCAAATGGTTAAAACAGGCAAAAGACCATCTGCTGATTCGCAGTTGCGTTTTCCATTATGAATTCGAGTTCATTCATCCCTTTACGGATGGCAATGGGCGCATGGGGCGGCTATGGCAATCATTGCTTCTGGGGCAATTACATCCGGTCTTTCAGTATCTGCCGGTCGAAAACATGGTATATGCGAACCAGCAGGGCTATTATCAGGCAATCAATCAGAGCACGAAGAAAGTTGACAGCGGAATATTTGTTGATTTCATGCTCGAAGAAATTTTGCTCACCTTGAAGCGCCATTTGGATACTTCGGATGTCGGAGTACGCGTCGGAGCAACTGTCGGAGTAAAAATTCTCGAATATGTCCGCCTGCATCCTGGATGTCGGGCAAACGTCATTGCCGAAGCAGTCGGAACAACCACTCGTACAGTAGAGCGTCATATCCGGCAACTGCGAGAACAAGGGCAGATTGAATTCCGTGGTGCGCCGAAGACCGGTGGATATTATACCTGCATCGAAACTTGAATGGATAAATGAGGGGGACATAATACACAGGCAACAAGGACTCCTTCGTTGCATATAATTAATGGGAACAAGGCAAAAAGGAGTTAGCAATGCCAAGTATCGATCAAATCATTCATGATGAAATCACCCGTAATGCAAAGCGGGAAATCAGAGCCGCGGTTACAGAATGGCTTCAACATGAAGCCTCGGATGCGGTTGCCGGACAAGTCAAAACAGCAATCCAGCCATTCCTGGTCATGATGAATGACCAAAGGAAGGTAATCGAAGCTTTGCATGCACAACTCGAAGTCTCCTCGCATCCGCTTGCTCGAAAGGTGGCGATTCAGCCCAAGAAGACCTCAACGCAAAAAGCTATTTTGTTCAATCCGAACTCAGAAATTGCTTCCCGCAAGGAAATACAGCATCCTGCAAAAAACGCAAAACGCCAATCCTCTGTGTCATCATCCAAGTCATCTACGACAAACTTTAAAGTTAACAAAAACAATCCTGAATTTGCCGCGTTGACACCACGCCCGGATGACTGGGGCTATAGGAATGAGCCGAGACTTCCCAAGGAAAGAATTATCCGCGTCCGCGAGAAGCTGGGAATTAAGCAAGCCCAAATGGGAATGCTGCTGGGCGTCGATGCCTTTGTGATTCATAACTGGGAAAACGGAAAAACATCACCGTCCGTCGATCAGAAAAGGCAAATTGCGTTCATTCGTGATCTGAATCTTGCAGAACGTCGAAAACTTTTTATCGCCAAGAAGATTCTTCGGAGGAATGGTACGAAATGAGACAACCTGAAATATTAAAGCGATTGGTCGCATTCCTGAAAGATATTGGAAACAATAACCAGCGCACTATAGTTGAAAACCTTCAGAACTCCGTCCAATATATGGAGGAAAAACTACGCATTTATGAAGAAATCTTGAACAAGGAAACAGGAAGATCTAAGCCGCAGCTTGACGAATCGCAAAAGCGCCGCCTTGCCCAGGCCGGCGCTCGATTGAATGCCTATATTCTTGCTACGGTGGAAAACACTTTTTCTCCGGATACCATTCGCGAGTGGTATCGCAAGCTTGTCGGCAACAAATATAACAGCGTCACAGACGGGCAAAAAACTCGCGGTTCGAAAAAAATATCAGATAAAATGATTGAATTGGTCGTACACATGGCGACAGAAAATCCATTGTGGGGCTCAGTACGGATTGCCTCCTATATGTATTATCTTGGCTATGAAATTTCTCATGAGACAGTCCGCCGTATTCTTCTTAACTATGGAATTAACCCCGATCCGAATAAGACAAACAAAGGTGACTGGATAAGATTCATTGACAGTCATCAATATGTTATATCGTCGTGTGATTTCTGTACTACGGAAATTCTGACACCCGAAGGGCTTATACGGTATTACATACTTTTCGTCGAAAACATTACAACCAGAGAAGTCTGTCTTGGAGGAATTGCACATGATCCAGACGGGATATGGATGGCACAGATAGCACGAAATCTGGCCGATGCGTGGGAAGGTGTTCTTTTGGGGCAAGAGTATCTTATCCATGATCGTGATCCTCTTTTCACTGATCAGTTTATCTCAATTCTCGAATCCATAGGCATAAAAGGTAAAAAGTTGCCGCCTCGTTCTCCAGAATTGAATGGACACATCGAATCCTTCATCAAAACATTCAGGGTCGAATGCCTCAATCATTTGGTGCTGACTAGCGAAGCGCAACTGCGTTATGCCGTTCACCATTTCCTTGAATATTATAACCATGAGCGACCCCACAGCAGTCTTGGCGGGCGGATGATTAAGCCATTGCCCCAGGATCCTGACGGAGAAATAATGGAGTTTTACAGGCTCGGTGGGCTGCTGAAATCATATCGTCGTGTGAAAATTGAAGATGATAGAACACCGGAGGAAGATATAGCCAACGTAATTTAACTTGAAAATTGGATAAGCTTGAAGTCAAAATATCAGTCAATTTATCAATTATTCGCCATTTGCCTGATTTAAGAATAATTGAGTCCGGCAAGTTGAATAGAGAAACGCCTGATTGTATATTCAAATTGCCGGGAAAATGGAGTATCATTAAACATGAGTAAAGAGTTCAACGTAACTGGCAGCTGCAATCCGCAGAAACATTACATGGTGGATATTTCCGGGAAGCTCAATCAAGTAATAAAACTTATTGATAACGAGGAGTATTTTACTATCTGCCAGCCTTTTCAGTATGGAAAAACCACAATGCTGAACGAGCTTTTTCGACATTTGCACGACAAATACACCGTGCTATTGTTGTCTTTTGACGATATTGCTCCAGATATTTATGAAAATGAAAAAGTCTTCAACCGGAGAATTGCTGAATTATTTATTGAAGCCCTCAGTCCCCGTTCTGCAGAAAAAATCGAACCCCTAAAAAGTCTATTGATAGAAGATTTGTCGCTATATTCATTTTTTCCAAAATTTATAAAATTACTGGGACATGAAATTGTTATTTTTATTGATGATGCGGACAGCCCTGGAAATAGTCAGCCATTTCTTAATTTTCTTTCAATACTCAGGGCATTGTATTTAGAACGGTATGAGAAAAACTCTGCATTTCATTCACTTGCCTTGTCCAGTGTTTATGATGTCAAAACACTGAGACCTCAATCGGAAGAAGACAAGATACGCAGCATCCCTTGGAATATTGCCGCTGATTTCAATGTTGACATGAGCTTTAATTCTGCCGAAATCAAAACAATGCTTGTTTCTTATGCTGGGGACAAAGGCGTAAAAATGGATTTCGATGCCATTCCTGAGCGCATTTACTATCATACGGGTGGTCACCCTTTCCTGATAAGTTATCTGTGCAAAATTATAGATGATAATTTAAATTTGCAAAAATCGGGTGACTCTTTCGAATATTGGAAAATTGCAGATATAGACCATGCGTCTCAATTGATAATTAGCAAATGCAAAGACATTTCCCATTTTATCAGCTTAACTGAAATGCTTAAAGACGACTTATCTTTATATAGAATAGTTGCCAGTATTATTTTTGAAAATTGTTATTTTTCCTATTCCGTTCATGATCCGATTTTAAATAAGGGAATTGTACATGGCTTGTTTAGATGCCACGATGGACGCATAGCGATTCACAATCCCATCTATAATCATATCATAGCTAATTTCATGTCAGATTATAGTGAAAGAATGCAACAGGAGGCTTCAGATGAAAAAATTTAATGTCAATGGAAGCTGCAATCCTCAGAAACATTATATGGTTAATATTTCCGGTAAATTAAAACAGGTAATGGGGCTTATTGAGCAGGGAGAATATTTCACCATTAATCGTCCGCGCCAGTACGGAAAGAGTACTATGCTTTCAGCTGTTGCAAAAGTACTTAGGAAGAAGAAAAATGAATATATTCTGTCCCGAATGAGCTTTGAAGGCATGGATGATGATAACTTTAAAGACTCAAAAGAGTTCTGTCCGGAATTTGTGAGGCGCTTTATTAAAAGCTTGAAAATGTTTTATCCCGAATATTTCAAATTAGCTGAAAAATTAGCTGCTGTTGTGAAGAGTATGGATACGCTGTCCGCCTTCATCTCTGAATTAACTTCAAACGCCGGGCATGATCTTGTCCTATTAATTGATGAAGTTGACAAGTCAAGCAACAATCAACTTTTTCTTAATTTTTTGGGGATGCTGAGAGATAAATATCTTGCAAAAAATGATGAAGAGGATACTACCTTTCGCTCTGTTGTCCTTGCGGGGGTACATGATGTGAAATCCCTTAAACTTAAAATCCGCAAGGATACTGAAACAAAGCTCAACAGTCCTTGGAACATTGCGGCTGATTTCAATGTTGACATGAGTTTCAATCCTTCTGAAATCAAGACGATGCTTGTTTCTTATGCCGAGGATAAATGCGTAAAAATGGATTTTGACGCGCTTGCTGAGCGGATTCATTATTACACAAGCGGCTATCCGTTTCTGGTCAGCAAAATATGTAAAAATATCGATGAGGAAGAGGCCGGGCAGAACCCTGATTACAATCCCAAGTGCTGGACTCTCAATGACATCGACTGGTCCTTCCGCTGGTTAACAAGACCCATGTATAAGACGACGAACTTTGATGATGTAATCAAGAATCTTGAGAACAATAATGACCTGTATGAACTGGTTCGTGCCATTTCTGTTGAAGGCCACGAAATAAGCGCATCCGCCGATAATCCCGTTGTAGATCTCGGAATTACATATGGGATTCTCTCGGGAATTCATGGACGGATTGCCATTTCAAATCGTGTTTATGAGCAACGCATTGCCACCTATATGCAATCCAAAAAAGAGTTGGCTGATCTAAGAAAAATATCCTTTTATCATGAGTTCGGATATTTGAAAGATGGCAAGCTTGACATGCAATTTATTCTTTCGAAGTTTCAGGAATTCATGAAAGAGCATTATTCTGAGAAGGATACGGCGTTTCTGGAGCGCGAGGGACGTCTGGTATTCATGTCGTTTCTGAAGCCGATAATCAACGGCAAAGGCTTTATGTGGAAAGAACCCGTGGTCGGAGACGAACGGCGCATGGATATTGTCGTGACATACGGCAAGGAACAGAAAGAAGTTATTGAGCTTAAGATATGGCGCGGAGAAGAGTATCATCAGGAAGGCTTGAAACAGCTTTCAGATTATCTTGATTTCCAAGGAATTAAGAATGGATATCTCCTGATTTACGATTTTCGCAAGGATAAAAAATATAGGTCAGAAAATATCAAATTTGCCGATAAAGAGATTTTTGCGATTTGGATATGAGTTGAATTGTTGGCAAATAAATATTTGCAAAGTTGATGTTAAAAACGTCATAAACTTTTGGTTCCTCCTGCGGGAGAAGGGGGTTAGATGTCCCGGGAAGCAGTCACGCTGTTAGACACAGTTTGTTTCAGATGTCGCAATCCTGTAAGTCTTTGCAGATAAGCCATTTACAAGTCGGATTTTCCGACTTTCCGCGCGAATATCTCTAAAAATCCGGTAAGGGCGGCACAAGGGGACTGTGACGGTCGGATTGAAAAAGCGCTCCCCTGTCAAAAAGTCTATTTTTTGAAAGCTGGAGAAGGGATATCTATAGTTTGAGGCTAAATCTGAGCTTTTTGAGACTTTGAAATATCTCAAAACAGGCCTGAAAACATCGAAAAACACTGAAAAACACCACTAGGGATATCCCTTTAATTTGAGCTCAAATCACCAGTTATTGTAAAGCGCCCGGTCGTAAAGCTCCTCGCGCTCCCATCCCAGGGGTTCCGTCTTCCACCAGCCGGGATTATAGACGTCGCGCAGATAGCGATCCGTGCGCCTTTGCCTGTCCATTGCGAGGCCGCGTTTCTGGCGCTGAAGCTCGGAAAGGCATATCGGCCCCTTGTTTCCTTTCTGGGAAGAGGGCCGGATTCGAACTTCGAGCCCGACCTTTTCGGTTTCGAGGTACTGCCGTCCGTGGTTTACCGAA
>Ga0209417_1001682_pt1 | contig 39234 bp, 41 predicted proteins | sample RifGroF2_FD_184002 | JGI IMG/M metagenome (GOLD analysis project Ga0209417, IMG submission 184002) | Groundwater microbial communities from Rifle, Colorado, USA - Groundwater F2 (SPAdes) (version 2) | ecosystem: Environmental > Aquatic > Deep subsurface > Groundwater | place: Rifle, Colorado... | reverse complement strand
AACCAGCCGTTCCTGGCTTTTTTGGAAATTGATGTAATCCGCCTTCGCTCTTTGCCAACCGGCCAGATATTCGCCGCGCTCATGCTCGCATTTTTTCAACGCTTCTTTTGCCTTCTTTAACTTTGCCTCAAACGTATCGCGGCCTTCTTCTATTATCTCCATCTCTTCTATTTTATTTTCTTCGTTTTTAATTTCGTCAGGCATGTTTTTCAATATTATCCAAAATCTCACCCAAATATTCAATCAAAGAAATGTTTTTGCGGTAATTCATTCTCGTCGGCCCCATCAAAGCCAAAAAACCGTCGCAATCGGCAAGCCGGTAGTGCCGGCCGATAAAACTAAACTCCTCCAGCCCCAAAGGATTCTCGCTACCGATGTAAATTTCGGGCGCCGATTCCGCGAACGCGTCCAGGAGTTTGTCAAAATAACTGTCCAATTCGTCAAGCGCTTCCGCCGCTTCAAAAACCAAATTGGTGCCGATAAATTCCGGTTCAGAAAAAAGCCGGCTCAGTCCGGACCGATAAATTTCCTCGGAATCGAAAAAACCGACCAAAGCAAGGCCATGGGAATGATGGGACAGAATTTTCGCCGTTTTTTTTAAAATCGCGTCGCGTTTTTCCGACTCCGAAAATAATTCCTGGGCGACTTTTTCCCGCTCGGACCGCGCCAACTCCCGTTCTTTCAAACATCCCTCCACATAGAAACGGTAGGCCTTTTCCGTCGGCAGACGGCCGGCGGAAGTGTGCGGCTGAAAAAGATGGCCGGTTTCTTCAAGAGCGGCGAATTCGTTCCGGATGGTCGCGGAACTGACGCGGAGATCGCGTTTTTCGGTCAAATCCCAGGAACTCACGGGCTTGGCCGATTTGATGTAATTCTCAATAACCGCTTTTAAAATCGCCTTTTGACGTTCGGTCAACATATCACCAATTATAAATAATTTAGCACTCCGATGTCAAGAGTGCTAACTACCGCGAATTATCCGTTTGTCCCATGGAAAAACATATGGTAAAATACAATATATGAAGCAGATCGCCCACAAAAATTTAACCTGGATTGACATTGAACAGCCGACCGAAAAGGACGTTGAGTTTTTAAAGAAAAATTTTCATTTCCATCCCGTCGTGCTGGCGGAAGTCATCCCCCCTTCCCGAAGGTCAAAAGTCGAGCATTACGACCATTTTTTGTTCATGGTGCTTCACATTCCCGTGTTCAATCCGGTCAAACGTACAACCGTGCCGGCCGAGCTTGATATTTTCGTCACAAAAACGCATCTCATCACCGTCCACTACGGCTATCTTCCTCCTCTTGACGGCTTTTTGAAAAAATGCGGCGCCAACGCCGCCCTGAAAGAAAAATATTTCAGCGAGGGTGCCGGCGCGCTTCTTTATCATCTTGTTGAGCAAATCTTCAATTTTTATCATCCTCAATTGAGCTACATCAACAAAAATATTGACGTGATAGAAGAGCAGATTTTCAAAGGCAGGGAAAAAGCAATGATCCATCAGATATCCCTGGCGAAAAGAGAAATCCTTGATTTCAGAAGAATCATCAGACCCCAGCATTCAATTCTTGAATCGCTCCTTCGTAAAGGGCCTAAATTCTTCGGCGCGGAGATGGCCATATATTTTTCCGATCTGATCGGCGATTTTGACAGAATTTTCAACACTCTTGACCATTACAAAGAAACGATAGAATCGCTTGAACACACGAACGAGTCCCTCGTTTCCAACAAATTAAACGAAATGATGCGGCTGTTGACCATTTTTTCAACAATTCTGCTACCCTTGAGTTTTATAACCCAAATTTTCAACATGACCATGACGGCGACGGTTGATTTCTTAAACACGCCGATGATGTTCTGGCTGATTAATATTTTTATTCTTTTCGTCGGCATATTCATGTACGCCTTTTTCAAGCTCAAAAAATGGCTTTAAAAATATTCAACACACTGTCGGGCAAAAAAGAGCCGTTTAAACCCTTAAAAAACAAAAGGGTTAATTTATTTGTCTGCGGCCCGACCGTTTACGATTTAAGCCATCTCGGACACGCCCGGACTTACGCCGCTTTCGACGTCATCGTCCGCTATCTGCGCCGCGCCGGATACGAGGTCTTTTACTTGCAAAACATCACCGACATCGACGATAAAATAATCGTCCGGGCCAAAGAATTAAACGCCGATCCGCTGAAATTCTCCCGTCAAATGACGAAAGAATATTATAAAGACGTCGCGGCGCTGAAAATAAAAAGCGTGACGAAATACGCGAAAGCGAGCGAATTTATCCCGCAAATCATCCGGCAAATTCAGGTCCTGCTTAAAAAAGGGTACGCTTATGAAGCGAGTGATGGCGTTTATTTCGACATCTCAAAATTTCCAGATTACGGAAAATTGTCGGGACAGAAAATAAAAAAATTGAAAGCCGGCGCGAGGGTTAAAATCAGAGAAACGAAAAAACACCCTTTTGATTTTGACCTATGGAAAAAGAAGAAGCCCGGGGAGCCGGCTTGGGCAAGCCCGTGGGGCGCCGGCCGGCCGGGCTGGCACATAGAAGACACCGCCATAAGCGAAAATTTTTTCGGGCCTCAATACGACTTGCACGGCGGCGCCTATGAATTGATATTCCCCCACCACGAATCGGAAATCGCCCAAATGGAAGCGGCTTCGGGCAAAAAACCGTTCGTCAAATACTGGCTCCATACGGGTGTTTTAAAAATCGGCGGAGAAAAGATGTCCAAATCGCTCGGAAATTTCATAACCGTCCGGGATTTTCTTGAAAAATATCCGGTTGAAATTTTGCGTTTTATCATCGTCTCAAGCCACTACCGGTCCGTCATTGATTACAATGAACAACTTGCCGTCCAAGCGAAACACGCTTTGGACAGAATTTCGGAATTTTTGGAGAGATTGGACAAGGTAAATCAAAAATTAAAAATCAAAAATCAAAAATACAAATTAAAAATTAAAAAATTCAGAGAAAAATTCTTTGATTATATGGACGACGACTTCAATACGCCGAGGGCTTTAAGCGTGATGTTCGACGTCATAAAAACCTCGAACGCGTCGATTGATAAAAATCAACTGGATAAAGACGCCGCCCGGGAAATAAAGAATTTTTTCGGGGAAGCGGACGCGATATTCGGCATTTTGCCGCCGCAAAAAAAAATTAAATTGCCTAAAAAAATCGCGTCGCTGGTTGAGCAAAGAGAGAAAGCGAGGCAAGAAAAAAACTGGGCTTTGGCCGATCAATTGCGGGCTGAAACAGAACGGTTGGGCTATAAAATTGAGGACACCCCAAAAGGCCCGACAGTGAAATTTGATTTTTGATTTATTATTGCTATACTGAAAATAAATTATAACCTTCGCCTATGCCTTACCAAAAGACCCGAAAAATATCCCCTCTTCCCGACCGTCTTCCGCCTCAAAATATTGAGGCCGAGCAGTCGGTTTTGGGCGCTTTAATGCTTGATAAAGACGCGATTATCAAGGTCGCCGACATCGTAAAGCCGGAGGATTTTTACCGCAAAAGCCATGAAACGATTTTTCGGGCGATGTTCGAGCTTTACGAAAAGCAGGAGCCGATAGACGTGCTGAGCTTGTCCAATCGCCTGAAGGAAAAAGAAGAGCTGGAAAACGTCGGCGGATTAAGCTACCTGACTTCTCTGGTGAATGCCGTCCCGACCGCGGCTCACATCGCTCATTACGCGAACATCGTCAAAGAAAAGAAAATCTTAAGGGATTTGATCAGCGCTTCTTACGACATCGCCCGTTTGGGATATCAGGAAAGCGACGACGTTGAAAATCTGCTTGACGAGGTGGAACAAAAAATCTTCAGCATTTCCCAGCAGTCGGTCCAAAAAAATTTCTTCCACATAAAGCCGCTGGTGGAAAAAGTCGGCGAGAGAACGATGTTATTGTCAGAAGGCGGAGGCAAAATAATGCGCGGCGTGCCGACCGGTTTCACTTCTCTGGACAATAAACTCTCCGGTCTTCAAAAGTCGGATCTAATCGTCCTGGCGGCGAGACCGAGCTTGGGAAAAACGTCGCTGGCGCTGGACATCGCCCGGCACGTGGCGGTTAAAGAAAAAATTCCCGTCGGCATTTTTTCTCTTGAAATGTCGTCCGATCAGTTGTCCGATCGTTTCGTCGCGGCCCACTCGGCGGTTGATCTTTGGAAAATCAGAACCGGCATGAATTTAAAAAAAACGGAAGACCGCGACGGCGACAGCGATATTAAAAGAATCATTAACGCGATCAACGCCATTTCCGAAGCCCCGATCTTCATTGACGACACCCCTTCGCCGGACATCATACAAATGAGAACCATGGCAAGACGCCTTCAATCCCAGCACGGCTTGGGACTGATAATCGTCGATTATCTGCAATTGATGCGGGGCCGCGGCAGGACCGACAACCGGGTGGAAATCGTTTCCGAGATTTCAAGGTCGCTGAAAGGCCTGGCCAGAGAATTAAGCGTTCCGGTTCTGGCGCTTTCCCAATTGTCCAGAGCGACGGAAATGCGAGGCGATCAGCCGCCACGGCTTTCCGATTTGAGAGAATCCGGCTCAATCGAACAAGATGCCGACGTCGTGCTTTTCATTTACCGCCCGGATAAAGCCAAAAAAAGCGAATTTGACGACGATAACGGCGCGACCCCGAAATATGCCGAAATCCACATCGCCAAACACAGAAACGGCCCGACCGGCAAAATTGAATTGACCTTCCAGGAACACCTGGCCTCATTTAAAGAAGTTGACAAACGTTTTACTGAGGAACAATGGTAAAATGTATCCAAATCCCATTCAAGAATTCATAGCCCGCTTCGCCTCTTTGCCTTCGATCGGACCCCGCCAGGCCAGCCGGCTGGCGTTTCATTTGCTCAAAAAATCAACCGGCGAACTTCAGGATTACGCGAACGTCATCTTGGCGCTTCACCAAGATTTGAACGTTTGCGCCGAATGTTTTTACGTTTCCGGAGGCAAAGACAAAAACTGCGAAATTTGCAATGACCCGGAACGCGACCAAAGCGTAATCTGCGTCGTTGAAAAAGAAACCGACACCGCGGCGATAGAAAAAACCGGAAGATTTAAGGGACTGTACCATATTTTGGGCGGAACGATTTCAAAATTAGAACCGGAATCGTACAAGAAACTTCGCGTCAAGGAACTTTTTGAACGAATTAAAACCAGCCAGAAAGAGAAAACGCCGGTTAAAGAAGCAATCCTTGCTTTGAATCCAACGCCCGAGGGAGACATGACGGCTTTGTACCTGGAACGGGTCTTAAAAGCGACTGGCGTCAAAATTACCCGTTTGGGGCGCGGCCTGCCAAGCGGCGCGGACATGGAATTCGCCGACGAAGAAACTCTCGGCGAAGCGCTTGATTCAAGAAAAGAAATGAAAACAAAATAACCCCGCCAAGGCGGGGTTATTTGATTGCCGTAATTTCGGCCTCCGTGAACCTCTGGCGGTGGCCGATCTTCTTTTTGTAACGCTTTTTGGCTTTGTATTTAAACACGATAAGTTTCTCGCCCTTGCCCTGTTTCAAAATTTTCGCGGTCACTTTGGCGCCTTCAACGAGAGGATTGCCGATTTTAACGTTGCCGTTTTCGCTCACCAGCAAAACATCGTCAAAAACGACCTCTTCGCCTTCGGGTTTATCCAGCTTCTCAATTTTGATTTTATCCTTCGGGGAAACCTTATATTGCTTCCCGCCGGTTTTTATTACCGCGAATGTCATACTAAAAAGAGTAGCAAAAATAAAAATTTCAGTCAACTCCCTCCCCGCTTCCCTATTCCGCGACAAACACCGCCAAGGCGACAACCGACGTCCACAAACCGTCTTTGTTGCCGATGGCCGACTGAGTGGTGTCAAAGGTCTTAAAAATTTTTCCCGACGCTTTATAAACCTGTTCCCTTTCGTCCCAGGCGGCCTCCGAATTAAATTCAATGCCTAAGGTTGTGGCGAGCATTGTGGCGGCCAAGTCCTCGGCGTAGTCGCCGGCTTTTTCGTTGGTCTCGCCAAAAGAATGGTGCTCGGAAAGGTAGCCGTACTGAGCACTGTCTTGAGGCAGGGCCGTGCCGATGGAAGCAACCATTAAGCGATTGGGTTCATTGGCGGCGACCCGGGCAATAACGCAATGAACAATTGAGCCGGGCTTTAAAATTTTTAAACCCTCTTCCCGGGAAATCTTCTGGCAATTCGGAGGAAAAATTGAAGACACCGGTACCAAGTTAAAAGCCGCGATGCCCGCGTCTCGCAACGCCAATTCAAAAGAAGCAAGCTGTTCCCTGTGAACCCCTACTCCTTTGGTGAAAAAAATCTTTTGAGGGACGAAATCCATGATTAATATATTATATTTTAAGCGGATGCCGCGGTCAAGGCCTTGTAAAGCGTTTTGGCAACAAGAAAATCGGGAGCGTGGAAATTTTTTATCGTCCTCAATTCCACGAAATCCGCGCCGATTAAATTCACTTTCGGCAAAATTGATTCAAAGCAATCAATAATATGGTAATAATTCAGGCCGCCTGGCTCTGGCGTGCCGGTAGAGGAGCCGATGAGCGAAATGTCAAAAACATCAACATCAAAAGAAAGATAAATATCTCTGCCTTTCAATAAAGGCAGAATTTTTTTTATAATCGCCGCCGCGCCTTTTTTGTGAAAGTCATCCGCCCAAAATATTTTAATTTTATTTTTGTTTTTCCTCAAGACCGGAACTTCTTCGGCGCTGAAATTTCTGACACCCAATGAAGCCAAAAAAGAAACGTGCGGCAAAACGGCGTGCATGGCGCAGGCATGGTTTAAAGGGTCATTTTCATAAGACGGCCTTAAATCAGAATGGGCGTCAAAATGCAAGACGGCAATATCTTTGTATTTTTTCTTTAAGGCCAAAATCGCCGGCAAACTGACGGAGTGCTCGCCGCCCAAAACAACGGGGATTTTGCCGAAATTAACGATTTCTTCAATTTTTTTTCGGAGCCCGGCAAAGGCCTTTTCGCGATTTTTCGGAATTGCGGCGGGCTTTAAGGTCGCTATTCCAAAACGTTTATACGGCTCGTAACCGAGCTTTTCGTCAAAAAGTTCCACCTCGGCCGAGGCCTTGATAATCGCCTTGGGACCGTTGGCCGTTCCTTTGGCGTAAGAAGTCGTTAATTCAAACCCGAAGGGAATGACGACAAAACAGGAATTTTTGAAATCGCAATACTCCGTTATTGAAAGAAAATTGTCTTTGGCGGTTTCCATCACTAATAAATTCTTTAGGGTCCGAACTTTCCTTTCCAGCGCCGCTCAAGCGCTTTATCCAAAAGACCGACGGCTTCTTCCCGACAATCAAACAGCCGGCGCGGTTTTCTTTTAAGGCCGTCTTGCAAAAGCGCGTGAACGATGAACGGAAAAGTTGAAGTAACGTCGGCAAAAACGTATTGAGATTTTTTCAAACATTCTTCCGACGTCTTGCCCCATGTGTGGGCTTCGGAAGCGGTGCATGAAGAAAGACCGCCGTTTTGCACATGGGCGTCGCAAATCTGCGCGTCGCTATCATAGCCGCCGACGTCAATTTTGCAAATCTGTCCCAAATAAGGTTCTCCCTGAAGAGAATAATTTTTCGGAACTCCGCCGCCCAAAATGATGATTGAAAGTTTTTTTGACCAGCGCCGCTTGGCTAAATAATGATAGGCGGCGAACTCGTGAATGTCCGTTTCCATGTCAATGGAAAACTTGTATTTATGAAAATATTTTCTCTTGAGGTACGCCAGATTAAGAAAAATCGAGCCGTCCTGCGGAGCGCCGCAAAAAATTGGAATTCCCAATTGGCGCGCCTGAACGAGCACCGAACGGTTCAGGTCGCCGTTCTTAAAGCGTTTGCGGTACTGAATCAGATATTTTCCCAAGTAATTGTGGAATTCCGGCGTGGTCATCGGCCTTGAGAAGTCCTCTCCTAGGCATAACTTATGGACCAATCTGTCGGTAACGCCAAGATCATTTTCCGGAAATACGATGTCATAAATTCTGGTCAATCCCTCTTTTCGCAATTTGACGTCGCTGGCGTTGGGATCGGTCTCAAACCATTTGGCGCTTTCCAGCCGTTGCATGTCATGATAAAGGTTCGCGCCAGTGGTCGTTAAAACGTCGGCAAAACCGGCTTTCATAAAAGGAATAAGACAACTCACGCCGAAATCCGCCGGAGTTAAGGCGCCGGAAACGGACAAGATAATGGTGTGGTCTTCTTCAATCATCCGCCGGATAATATTGTAAGCGATTCTAAGTTCCCGGCCGACAAAAGCGCCGAAGGCCTTTTCAAAAAGTTCGGAGGTCGTTTCTTTGCCGGTAATGGGTTTGGCCAAGACCCTCGGCCTGTCCATGGTTTTTTTTGAACGATATTTCATCATAATTTGTAATTTATGCCGCGGTTTCAAATCGCGTGCTCGCGACATTAAAAATTATACAATCTTTGCCGCCGAAATTCAAACTTTTTTTGAGGTTCGGACAATTAAACCGCCGAACAAAATCATAAGACAGGAAAGAACGGCAAGCGCGGCGACCTTGCCTTGCGACTGAAGAAAAAGAGCCGCCATCCCGAACGCCGCGCTGACGGCGACAAAAAACACGAATATCTGATTTTGCAAAAAACCCAATTCCAACAGTTTATGGTGCAGATGCCTTTTGTCCGGCGCAAAAAAGGAAGAACCGCTTTTCAGCCGCTGCCAGATTACCCAACCCGCGTCCAAGATCGGCAAACCCATTATTAAAAGAGCGGTGGCGATTTTTCCGCCGGAAAAGATTGCCAGCGAGCCGAGCATAAAACCCAAAAAAATACTGCCGGAAGTTCCCAAAAAAACTTTGGCCGGATGAAAATTAAAAACCAAAAATCCGATCAAAACGCCGGCCAATGCCGCGGCCAAAATTCCAAGCGGCGGCTGGTTGACGTCCGGATTCAAACTTAACAAAAACAAGATGACGCTTCCGATCAAACCGATTCCCGCGGCCAGGCCGTCAATTCCGTCAAGCCAATTCATAACGTTCATCATTCCGATAAGCCAAATGAAAATGAACAGGGAACCCAGAACCGAAAAACAAATTCCCCCGGCGTCCGAACAAACTTGCCATTGATCAAAACGAACCGCGCCGCCGAAAGGATTGGTTATGTAATCAACCCTTACCCCGGCGCCGATTAAAATCATAGCCGCCAGCGCCTGAAACGCGAATTGATATTTCGCTTTTAAATTTTTCAGATCATCCCAAACGCCGTAAAACAGCAAAAGAAGCGAGGCAAAAATCAATCCGAGATGCGTTTTTTCGATCACAATGTCTCCGCTTAAAAAAATTGCGGACAAGAAAGCAAAAATCAAGGCGACTCCGCCGAAACGCGAAACGTTTCCAAAATGGATTCGGCGCCGATCTTCGCGCGCCCCCGGTCCGAACAAATTATATTTCACGCTCAGATGCCGAATTAAGAAAATAAACAAAAAAACAAGTGCGAGGGCAATGAGAAATGGTTTGAGATAGAGAAACATACAATCTACAATTTTTTAACCGTTCCCCAGTCGTTATAATCGTCGGAATGAGTCAAAAGCAAAATTTGAAATTCCCGCGACAATTCTTTCAAAATTTTCTTGGTTTTTTGCCGCCTTTTTTTATCAAAACTTTGAAAAGGATCGTCCAGTATGATCAAAGGCCTGGCCTGAGGAAAAAGCAATTTCAAAAAAGCGAAGCGGGCCACCAGATAAAATTGATCAATCGTTCCCTGCGAAAGCTGGCCGTCGGGCAGTATTTCCTCGCCCTTTTCGGGGCTGAAGACCTTCAAAAGCCAATCATCGGTAATGCTGATTTGCCGATAGCGGCCGTCGGTGATTTCCGCCAAAAATTCCCGCATGTACTTTTCCAAAACGCCGCGGCTGTCTTTCTCGGTTTCCTTCTTTGCCTGCGACAAAACTTCCGCCGTCAATTTATAGACCTTTTCTTTTTCGAACGCCTTTTGCAATTTTCTTTCAAGCTGTCCCATTTGCGCTTCCAAATTAAAGATATCGTCTTCGCTTACTCTGGTCTGCGAAATAACCGCTTTCGTTTCAATCATCTCTTTTTGCAGTTTTTCTTTTTCTTTCGCCGAATTTTCCAAGCGATTTTCCAGGGCGATAACGTCGCGATTTTCCGGTTCCCGTGTCAATTGAATTCGCTCGATTTTCGCCTCGTCAACGAGCAAACGGCCAGCCAATTCGTGTTGCTTCGCCTTTAACGTCTCCGCGGTTTGATTTCTCAAAATGCCCTCAATTTTGCTTTCCAAAAGATGCTTTTCTTTTTCAAATTGCGCCAGATATTGTTTGGCTTCCTCCAGTTCTTCGAACGATTCAACGTTATAGGCCTCAAATTTGTTGGCCAGTTGTTTTTTGATTTCAGTCAATTCCTTTTCCAAACCAACAATTTGATTTTGAAGTTCGGCATCCGTGAGTCGCTTTAACGTTCTGTGCGAAAACGCGAACCAAAGAAGCAATATACCTTCAAGTATCCAGGCAAAAAAGAACCATGGCGAAAAGAAGAAGCCGAGCGCGCCGGCCGCGGTCAGCGGAAGCATAAGATAAATCAAAAGCGGATTTATGAATTCTTTTGTCTTTTTCCCCTGGCTCCTGAGAATTTCGCGCCGTTCGCGCAATTCTTCAAGCCGTTCCTCCCTGACCTTAATGGAATGGAGAACATTTAAAAATTCATTGTAATCAACGGCCCTGTAAGGTTCAAGTTTTTCCAGATAAGCGTCAAGCTGGCTGATTTTTTTTCTGAGGCCTTCGATTTCGCGCAAATCGCCGCTGATTTCCTCAAGTTTTACCTTCGCGTCCGCCATTTCTTTCCGAAGGGACGTATAAGTTCTGATGTTTTCCAATTCTTTTTTAGACAATTCAATGTCTTTGGAGATTTTTTCGAAATCGCCCTCCAAACGCCAAAAATTCAGCCAAGCGTCCTGGACTTTTTTCAAGGCCTCTTCCGCCGCCAGCCGCGTTTCCGCGTTCTTGCCGATTTTGTCTTCCAGCGACTTTATCAAACCGGGATTCTTGGCGATCCGCCAGCCGCTTTCTCCTCTTCCCCGGTTCAGGTCGGCGACGGCTTTCTCCAGCCGTTGGATAATTTCTCCGAAACCACGGCTTCCGAATCCTCCGCCGATTAAATCCTCCAACGCCCGGCCCAATTCCTTTTTTTCAACGGCGACGGAAGCAATCTGTTCCTGCCTGACGCAGGAAGTGCTTTCAAACAATTTGGCGTTGCGATAGCCGCCGATCTGCCGGAATTTTTCCGTTATTTCCTGAAAATCGTCGGATTTCTCTCCGGTCGCCTGATTTTCAAAAAATATTTTTTTTCGCTCGAAATCTTTGAGTAAAACGCAATTTTCTCCGTTCGCTTCAAATTCCATTTTAATCTCATAGAACTTGTCCGGCGATTGCCACGAGCGCAAAACTTCAATTTCCCGATTTCTCTTTTTTGGGTCGTAAAAAAGACCGGCGATAATCGCGGATACCAAAGTTGATTTTCCTTTCTCGTTCGGCCCGATGACGACCGTGATGTCGTCCGGAAAATCGATTTTCAACTCGTCAAAACGTTTAAAATTTTTGAGATAAAGCGACTTAAGAAACATAAGTTTGAATTTACTCAATAACTTCCTTTCCCTCCAATTCCGCAACTCCTATTCTCAGCGCCTCCTCGGCGATTCTTTTTTCCTCTTCCGTCGCGGCCGCGCCAATCCGTTCCTTCATCAGGCGGATAAAACGGCCGATAACTGTTTCCGGCGGATAATTTTTTTCTTCAATCAATTCTATTTTCGGATGCGAAACGTCGTTTATCCGCAAAATAAAAAACTTATCCTGCAATTCTTCTTCCAATTCGTCCGGGATGACCGCCAATTCGGGGTCTGAAAATCCTTTAATGTTGACGGTTCTTATTAAATTCGGGGCGTTTCCCTTCAATATCATTTCCCTTAATTCCGAACCGTCCTGAATTTCGTCAAGCGAAATATCCAGCTCGTCAACTTCGCGCGAGCCGATTTTCAACGGCGATATTTTCGTTTCGCCGGCAATCTCAACCAGCAAAACGTAACCGGAACCTTTTTGGTCAAGGTCAATGATTTCCGGAGAGCCGGAATAAAACGCCTTGACCGAGCCGCGGGAATAATCGGCCATGGAATGCCAGTCCCCCAAAGCGACATAATCCATACCCGAATAAGCAATTTCTTCAAAAGCGATCGGATAAGCGTCGGCCGATGATTTACCCGGAATTTGCAAGCTCCCGTGCGCCATCAAAATATTGTACTTGGTTTTTTTGTCTTTTGGCTCCAGTTTGACGACGGGACTTTTGGTTGATTTGTTGGAAACATTCGGTTTGGCCCAAATTGTCAAATCAAATTCTTCAAAAATTTTAAAATCAACGGCCGGATCGTTAAATACGTGAACGTTGGAAAATTCCTTCGCGAAACCCTCTCTTAAATAAACGGAGTCGGGCGAAAGGCAATCGTGAGTGCCAGGAATGATGACTGCCTGAATATCGTTTTCTTTTAATTTTTTAAATTGCGTCTTCACAAAATCAACCAGACTTTGATGAACCCTGTTGGCGTCGAACAAATCGCCGGCAATCAAAAGAAAATCGGCCTTTTCCTCAACGGCCTTGTTGATAATATTCTCAAACGTTTTTTTTAATTGTTCCCGCTGTTGGTTCGCTTTTTCCCCGAAGCTCAGAAACTTCGCGCCCAAATGAACGTCGGCGGCGTGGATTAGCTTTGGCATATTAAATCGCGCTTTTGATTATGATTTCTCCAATAACAAAAATGACATAAAAAAACATTAAAAGCAAGCCGTGGGACATGGTCAGCCGCTCTCTTGTTCTAATGAGAAAAATGAGCGGCAAAAAGGCGAAAATCATAAAAAGAGAAGCATACAAAAACGAAGGGGCGTCCTGGACCTGAATAGGATGTATAAGGCTGACTATTCCTAAAATGAGCGTTGAATTGACGGCAACGCTTCCCAGGACGTTTCCCAACGCCATGTCCTCGTGCTTTGTGAGGATTGAGCGGAGGCCGAAGACCGTTTCCGGCAATGTGGTGCCGAACGCGAGCAAAAAAATCCCGACCACAAATAATGGCAGGGTTAATTGCGACGCGATTTGTGAAGCGGAAAAAACTACGGCCCAGGAACTCGCGAACAGAAGAATTATTCCAAAAATAAAGAGAAAAACATCTTTGATAAATAGTTTAAACGTGACGGCGTTCTGATTAACATTATTCAGCGCGGCGTAAACCTTCTCTTTTAAAAGATGGCGCGCGTAGAAGAAAAAAACGATAAGCAAAATAATCCCGTCGATTCTTGAAAGCGTTAAATCCGTAAGCAATATAATCGGTAAAATTGAAATCAGCCAAATAGACCAAATGTCTCTCTTTGCCGTTTCGCTTTTTAACGCAAAACCCCCGCTGATGGCTGTCACAAAGCCGAGTGCTAATGTCATATTAATGATATTTGCTCCTAAAATGTTGCCCAAAGAAAGCGTTGGTTTGGCAGACAGCGCCGACTCTATGCCCACAAACAATTCCGGCAGCGAGGTTGCGAACGACATTAAAATAAACGCCAAGGTAAACTCGCCTATTCCCAAAAAGCGCGATATTAGAAAAAGCGTTCTCACGAGCAACGAACCGCTTTTGACGAGGATAAAAAACGATATGAGTAAGATGAGAAAATAAGACAAAAGCATGTGTTTTTATCAGGACTTGAGAATTGTTTCGGCGCGCATTTTTCTGAATGTCCACTTTATTACTTCAATCGCAAGCACGCTGACGACTCCGATTCCCGAAATTACTCCCCATTCCGCGACGCCGAGCGGCTGAACGCGCAATACGTTCTGCAAAAACGGCACGTACAAAGGCAGTGCAAGCATGACCAGCCCGATTCCCACCGCGGCAAGGAGATATTTGTTTGAGAAAAAATCCATGTGAAATACTGATTTTCTCAAACTTTTAAGCGCGAACACATAAAATAAAGTATTGATGCCCAACCCGGCAAAAACAAGCGTTCTAACATAACTAATATCATCGTATATCTGCATTGCCCAGTAAAATAACGCCAAAAGCATTATAACGCTGATGACGCTCACCGCAAACACGACGGATTTCATCTCCGCGTCAAAGAGCGGAGCGTCGGCCTTGCGAGGCGGCTCGTTCATCGCTTCTTTTTCCTTCGGCTCAAAAGCCAGCGCGAAAGAAGGCAAGCTGTCTTCAACCAAGTTAATCCATAATATCTGAGCCGGCAAAATCGGCAAAGGAAAACCGGCCAGCAAGCTCGCGACAATCAAAAAAACTTCCGAAAAACTGTCGGAAAGTAAATAAAGCACGACTTTTTTTATATTGTCAAAAATTCCCCTTCCCTCTTCAATCGCGGTGACAATGGTTTTAAAATTATTGTCCAAAATAATCATATCCGAAACCTCTTTGGTCACCTCAGACGCGCTTCCTACGGCCACGCCAATGTCCGCCCGCTTTATGGCCGGCGCGTCGTTGACGCCGTCGCCGGTCATTGCCACTATTTCCCCCTTATTTTTTAACGCCGTTACAATTCTTAATTTATCGGAAGGAGAAACTCTGGCGTAAATCAAAATGTCCTGAACCCGCCTTTTGAGTTCTTCATCGGACATTCTCTCCAATTCCTCCCCTTCAAGAATGTTTGACAAGGCGACCGAAAACCCCAATTCTTCGGCAATTGTTTTGGCCGTCAATTTATTGTCGCCGGTAATCATTATCACCTTCACCCCCGCCTTTCTTACCAACTCAAGCGATTCTTTTACGTTCTGGCGAATTGGATCTTTCAAACCGATGAATCCGACCAGCGTCAATCCGGACAACGGCTCGGCAATCTCTAAAAATTTGGTCCGGCGGCCTTCCGCCAATTTATAACCGACCGCCAAAAGCCGCAATCCGCGTTTGCTGAAGTCCTCGTAAACGCCTCTTAGCCGCCTCGATTCCTCGGGGTCAAGTTTTTTTTCATGGCCGTCCTTCAAAAAACGTTCGCTTGATGCTAAAATCTTTTCCGGCGCGCCTTTCATAAAAATCAGATTTTCTTTCATTGCCGCTTTCGCGCCCGCCAATCCGATTTTGCCGTCATAAAGGTGAGCCATGAACTTGTTTACTGACTCAAACGGAATTTCATCCAAAAGCATTTTTTCTTTTTTCAAATAGTCCCCGGCAAGACCGGCTTCCAAAGCCGCCACTATCAGCGCTTTTTCGGTCGGGTCCCCGGTCAGGCGCCAATCGGTAAAATTGTCCTGCGGATTTTCAACCCTCGCGTCGCTCGCGAGCATCGCGATTTTTAAGGTCAATTCCTTTTCTTCGCCGTCGCCCTCGGTGTAAATTTCGGCCACTTTCATTTCGCCTTCGGTGATCGTGCCTGTTTTATCGCTGCAGATAACGGTAGTCGCTCCAAGGGTCTCGGCGGCCACCATTTGGCGGACGAGCGCGTTTTCTTTAAGCAAACGCCTCATTCCGATAACGAGAATGACGGTCACGGTAACTATCAAACCCTCGGGGATCGCGGCAACCGCCACGGCCACGGCCGTGGCGAAAATTTCGGAAAACGAAATTCCGATCGCCAGCCCCAGACCAAAAATCACGAACGCCAGAATTCCTATTATCAAAGAAAGAGCGACGGAAAATTTACTTAATTTTTTCTGCAAGGGCGTCGCTTCCTCTCCAATTTCCTGAATGGCGCCGGCGATTTTTCCGATTTCCGTGTTCAATCCGGCTCCGACGACAATCCCCTTGCCCCGGCCGCGGACGATTACCGTTGCCATAAAAAGCATGTTCTTTCTTTCGGGAAGCGCTTTCTCCGCCGGCAAAACCTCTTCGGACTTCGAAACCGGCATTGATTCGCCGGTTAGATTCGCTTCGTTCACCTCCAGATTTTTTGATTCAAAAAGCCGGATGTCGGCCTGTATTTTGTCACCCTCGTTCAGCAAAATAACGTCTCCCGGGACCAGATGCTCGGCTAAAATTTCTTTTTCTTCCCCGTCTCTCATAACCTTGGCCTTCAATTGAACCAGTTGCTTTAATTTTTCAAGAGCGGCTTCGGCTCGCGCTTCTTGAATCCATCCAAACAGCACGGTCAATCCGACCGCCGCCAAAATAAAATAGCCGTCCGCCATGTTCCTGAACATGAAAGAAACAATTGAGGCGGCGAAAAGCAAATACACAAGCGGGCTTTTAAATTGGTTGAGCAGTATCAAAAGCCGGGTTTTTCTCTTTTTTTCCGGCAATTTATTTAAGCCGAACTCTTTCAGTCGCCGCGCGGCCTCGCTTTCGGTCAGGCCGTTTTTGCCCGTCTCTAACCGCTTTAAAACCCGTTCCACGCTTAAATTATGCCAAGGTTTTTCCGTTTCCATACGATGTCATTATATCAAATTTCCCTAATGTTCTCCATAAAACAAAAACCGCTTTAAAGCGGTTTTTGGCGGTGCGGCCCCTACGGGAATCGAACCCGTCTTTCAGCCTTGAGAGGGCTGCGTCCTAGCCGATAGACGAAGGGGCCAAATTCAAAAAATTTTCAATTTCTAATTTTCAATAAAAACTATCTAACCAACAACTCATCGGCTCGCCGGGGTTCGGCCATGATTTCTTCAACGATTTTTTCCATTTTCATCGCCCGCGAACCTTTGATTAAAATAATGTCCTCCTGTTTGACCGCGTTTTGAAGCGCCCGGCCGGCCTCTTCTTGCGTATCAAAATGAAAAATTTTTTCCTCGCTTAAGCCGTATTGAATCGCGGCGGATTTGATGAACCTTGCTTTTTCCCCGACCGTAAACAATAGATCAGCGAATTCCGCCGCTTTCTCGCCGATCGTCTGATGGGCTTCCTCGCTGTATTTTCCGATTTCGCGCATATCGCCCAAAACCGCGATTCTTCGTTTGCCCTCGATCGCACGGAGCGCTTCAAGAGCGGCCGTGGTTGAGAGAGGCGAAGCGTTGTAAGTGTCGTCAATGATCCAGGCGTTTTTGATTCCTTTGATTATTCTCATTCTGCCCGGAGGCGATTGATAATTTTTCAAGGCCTCGGATATTTCAACCAAATTCATTCCCAAAACAAGGCCGCAGGAGGCCGCGGCCAAAACCGCGTAAACCGCCTGCTTTCCGAAAACGTCGTAAAGGCGCGCCGGCACGAAACTCCCGCCGTATTCAAGTTTAAAACTGATCCCGGCTTGATCGCCGGAAGCCGGACTCCGCATTTCATAATTCGTCGCTTTAACGTCCGCTTCCGGGCTGAAACCGAAAGTCAAAACCCGCGCCCTGCTTTTCTCCTTCATTTCCAGGACGACTTCGTCGTCATAATTCAAAATTGAACGTCCTGAAGGCGCTACGGATTCTATCAAAACCGCCTTTTCCCTGGCAACGGCTTTGGGGCCGCTGAAAAATTCAACGTGAACCGGAATTTCGCCGATTGCCGTAACCACTCCGACGTTCGGCTTGACGAATTCGGTCAGATATTTGATGTCTCCGGGCCGATCGGCCGCCATCTCCAATATCAAAATTTTCGGATAATCAAGCCGTAGCGCCAGCAGCGTCAAACCTTTTAAAATAACTTTTAACCAGCTCCGAAACCCCCTTATTTTTTCCTTTTCCGACAAGATTGTCAAGGGAACTCCGATTTCAGTATTATAATTGGCGAAACTTCTTCTGGTCTTTGGTTCAAAGGATTTCGAAACGGCAAAAATCGCCTCCTTTGTCGAGGTCTTTCCGACGCTACCCGTCACGGCGATTACATACGGACGATACTTTTTCAAAACCGCCGCGGCCAATATTCTTAAAAGATGTTGAAGAAATCTGCGCATATTATTTTTCATCGGGCGGAATCTCGTAATAATTCAAGATAAACGATGCCACTTCTTTAAAAACCGGAGCGGCCGACGTTTCGGCAAAACGCACGCCTTGCGGATTGTCCAGTTTAACCAGTATCACGAAAGCCGGATTCCATGCCGGAGCAAAACCGACGAAAGAATGAATGGTTTTGTCGGAATAACCTTTTTTGTCAGGAGCCGGAACTTGAGCCGTGCCGGTTTTTCCTGCCACGAAATATCCGGGCACTCCGGCATGCCGGCCGTAGCCGTTCCGAACGGCGCTGATCAGCATTGCCGTAATCCGCGACGCGGCGCTTTCGGAAATCACCCTGCGAACGGTTACCGTCTCGATTTTCTTTGAATCGCCGCCCTCCCGGACAATTTCATCAACGACGCGCGGCTTTACCAGATTGCCTCCGTTAGCCAGCGCGCCAAAGGCCCTGAGCAAAGCGATAGGTGTGACGGCCACTCCCTGACCGAAAGAAGCGGTGGCGAAATTTATGTCTCTAGCCTCTCCCTTTTTTTCCAAATTTGAAATGTCGCTTTTAATCTCCCCCATCAGGTCAATTCCGGTTTTTTCGTTAAACCCGAATTCCTTCAAATAATTTTTAAACGGCTCCCTGCCTAACTGATTTTGGACGAAAATCGCGCCGGTGTTCAATGATTTTTCCAATACCTGGGTCATCGTCTGCTCGCCATGCGCTTTGTAGTCCGAATTTTTAATGACATAGCCCCCGAATCTGACCTCGCCCTTATCTTCATAAACGGTGTTCGGCTCAACTTTTCCTTCGTTCAAGCCCGCGGCCATGGTTATCGCTTTAAACACGGAACCCGGTTCGAACAAATTGGACACGGCCGGATTTTTGAATAGACCGACATCCGCTTTCTGATATTCGTTCGGATTAAAATTCGGAACGCTCGCCAAAGCCAGGATGTTCCCGGTCTTCGGCTCCATGACTATAATCGTGCCCCCTTCGGCCTGATGTTTTTCAACGGCTTCCTTCAATTTTTCCTCCGCCTTAAACTGAATGTTTCGATCAATCGTTAAAATCAAATTGCCGCCGTCTTTCGCCGGACTCACGTTTCTTTCTCCGGCCGCGATCCAATATCCCTGGGTGTCTTTTTCGCCCTCAAACGTTCCGCTTGAACCGCGCAGCTCCTGCTCGTAAAATTCTTCAAGCCCGTACTGTCCGTTCTCAATCCCATTTTTAAATCCGAAATAACCGGTTAACTGGGAAGCCAGATTTTGTTCCGGCCAATACCGGACGATTTCCGGCGCGAAACCGACTCCCTTCAAATCCAAATCGTCAATCCGCCGCGCCAGTTCGTCGTCAATTTTATGCTTCAGCGGTTCGTAAGGGTCGCTCTTTTTGTTCAAAACGTTCAAAACTTCATCCTCGGACAAGCCCGCCGCTTGAGACAATTTTTTGGCCGTTTCAAGCGGCTCCTCAACGTCTTTCGGAACGGCGAAAAGCAAGTTAAATTTTTTGTTTATAACCAGAGGATAAAGTTCGTTGAATTTGTCACGGCTGAAAATTTCTCCGCGATTCGGAACGAGCGTTGTCGTGAATTGCCGCTGTTCAAGGGCTTGAGCGACGTAAAAATCGTGTTTTAAAATTTGCAGCGAAAATAAACGGGCGACGATGGTGAGTTCAATTAAAAAAAAGAGGCCGGCTAAAGCATAGATTCTCCAAATTGCTGGTCGCTTTTGTAAACGCATAATGCTCAAATGAATTTTCCATAAACGAATTATCGGTGAGCCAACGAAGATTGCTCGCTTTTAATATAGCTTATTTTTTCGACGTTGGCGAGTCCCCGGGATTGAATCACCGATTCAAAACTTTGAACCGACCTTATTCGTGAAACCGCGATTTCCAATTCTTTCTGTTTTTCTTCAATGGTTCTCTTGAATTTCGCGCTTTCCCGCAGATCATACCCCAGTTTCACCATTGAATTGGCCGAAACAAGGTTAAAAGCCGCCAGGATTGCGATTAAAGCGATTGCCAAAACTGACAAAAACGCGATTTGTTTTTTATCGCGCAAAACGGCCGGCCTGACGCGATCCGAACGGATGAACCGTTCGGACCCGGCGCGAGCTATGCTGTTTTCTGCGAACGTTAAATATGTCATGTTTACGTTATTTTTTCGGCCGCTCTCAATTTCGCGGAGCGGGAGCGATGATTGCCGGCAATTTCTTCCTCGCCTGGCCGAACCGGCTTTTTGGTCAAAATTTTCACCGAATTATTCCTTTGCCGCTCTTTCAAAAAATTTTTGACGATTCTGTCTTCCAAAGAATGAAAAGATATGACAGCCAATCTTCCCCTCAAAGACAAAACGTTTAATGCCTGAACAAGCGCTTTTTCCAAATTTGCCAGTTCGTCGTTCGTAGCGATTCTCAGCGCCTGAAAGGTCCTCGTGGCGAAATGGATTTTTCCGTACTTATATTTGGCCGGCAGGGCTTTCCTGATTATTTCAACCAATTCTCCCGTCGTTTTAATTCTTTTTCTCTTTCTTTCTTCAGCGATTCGCGCGGCGATTCTTCCCGCGAACCTTTCTTCTCCGTATTCCTTAAAAATTTTTTCAAGCTCTTCCGTCCGAAAATTGTTGACGATTTTTTCCGCGGTCAAATCATCGGGTTTGATGTCTTTCCAGAGAGTCATCAAAAGCGGTTCGTCCTTCAGAAAAGAAAATCCTCTGCCGGATTTTTCCAATTCTTCCGAAGAAATGCCGAGGTCGAATAAAATCCCCTGAACCGGCCTGAAATTAAATCTCTCCGCGATATTTTTTAAATTTGCGAAATTATCGTTGGCCAAAACGATCCGCTTTCCGTCAAGGCCGGATTCTTTGATTTTAAACTCCGAACTTTTTAAAGAATCCTCGTTCAAATCAATTCCCAGCAACTTTCCGCCGGGCGAAGTTTTTTTTAAAATTTCAATCGCGTGTCCGGCTTCGCCGATCGTGCAGTCAATGAAATTTTCGTTGGGCTTGGGGTCGAGATATTGCAACACTTCTTTTGGAAGAACCGGAATATGCATAATGAAAATTCAATACTGAAAATTGAAAATTTTAATATACTCCCAATTCACCCAATTTTTCCGCTATCTCCTCGCTGTTTCTTCCGGCGTTTTCTTTATATAAAGACCATTTTTCTTTGTCCCAGATTTCCAAACGGTTGTACAAACCGGCAATAACAATGTCTTTTTTAAGTTCAGCGTAATTTTTTAAATAATCGGGTATTAAAATTCTGCCCAAGCTGTCCATTTCAACCTCAGAAGCGCCCGCCAGCATCAAGCGTATGAAGCTTCGCGTATCGCCCTGGCCTACGGGAAGTTTGCTCAATTTCTCCGCCAGTGCTTCCCACTCTTTTAACGGATAGAGAAAAAGACAATTATCCAGGCCGCGAGTAATCACGGCTTTTTTGCCGATCTTATCGCGAAGTTTTGCCGGCACTGCCAATCGCTTTTTGTTATCAATTGTGTGCAGATATTCTCCAATGAGCATGTTAGTTATCCCCAATTTTATCGAATTATCCCCATACTTATCCACAGTTTTCCACTTCAATTACATTATACCCCACAAACAGACATCGGGTCAAACCAGATATTTAAGTGGCGCCGGAAAATAGAAAAACAAAAAACGGCTTAAATAAGCCGTGAAATCAAAAAACCGACTCTAAAATCGGTTTAAATTATCCCCATCTTATCCCCAATTATATTTTTTACCATGAACCGTTCCGAAAGTCAGATTTTGGTGGAATTATACAACTCTGCTTGAACATTTTTTGAGGGAAACTGACCGCCTCCGCTTCGCTCCGGCGGAACGCTCGGGCGCGGCGGAATTCCCCCCACACCTCTTCGAGCCTGAAGGCTTATCAGAGCCTGAACGGCCCCCTTCCGCCGCGCCCTCGCGGGAGGCCAGAATTTTTTCGCCGCCAATCATATTATTTTATCTTTCTTTTATCTGTTTCTTTAATCCAAAAATTCGTTAGCACTTTCTCGGCTAGTATTCTAATCACTTCAATTTTCTTAATCTTTAACTTTGCTTTTCTTATTTTTTCTTTTTCTTGAGAAACTTCTCCTTTTCTAGCGCTAATAAATCTCTGAATAGCCGTTGGCGTATCAATTCCCGTTGTTTGCCCAAACCCAATACAACCTGCTAAAATTTTCTTCATCTCTGTTTTTTGAGTTACCTTTTTCTTTCCAGCCATAAATTATAAATTTGAGATGTTCTCCTGTAATACTTTCAAAAATGCTGAATAACTTTGAAATAATGATTCAAAGAAAAAAACAGTGGCGGCTTCAGTTCTTTTATCTTCATAGGGAAGCTCATACCCTTTTGTAAAAAACTGGTCAAACAAGTGCCCAAAATAACGCGGAGGATTACTGCCATATTCAAGAAATAACTCCTTATAATTTTTTTCGTCATCTCTGGTAAAATCAAAGGCCGAAAAAACTCTTTCCTCAAATTCTTCCTGCGTTAACCCGAGTTGCCGTTCTTTTTTAAAAAATATAGTCAGATGATATCCGGCAAGTAGTTTGAAAAGCTCAAAAACACTTCTCTCGTTTAAATGTTGTGAGTTGGTCTTAAATGAATTCGCGTTTACAACTCTTTCTTGTTCGTTGGTTACCTTGAAATCTTCAAAAATAAGATCATTAAGTATACTCATTGAACTTACTATGGCCGCTCTGATCCAATGTTTAAGAAAATCTGAATCTGGCCACGATTCGGTCTTTCTATAAATTCTGTCGGCATTGCTAAATAGCAGAGTATTCTGCTTATAAATTTTCCCAGAGATTACATCTTTAAGGTGTGAGGTAAGTTTCATATTATTTTGCGTGCTTTCGGCCGTATCTAATAAACCAATAAGTAAACAGGATAGCTAAAATTATCGCCTCGCCAAAAAGTACATCTAATACCACCGATCCAAAAACACTCTCTTTTTCGGACTGCCGCAAAGCACTAGCAAAACCAATAAGAAGAAACCACCAATTGCGACCTAGAAAGTTTTTGAATGTATAATTTTTGTACATATACTCAACCATCAAAAAATTTCAAACAAAAAAGTTAGAAGAATTGATACCACAAATAGTATCCCCAGCAACACAAAAAATCCTTTAAACTTCGCACTTCCAAATTTATACCATTTAAGTCCGGTTCTGTCGTGGAATTTAAATAACCCTATAATTAGAGGGATAATAACTATGAATACGACTAAGTAAATTATTGCTCCAGAAAATTTTTCCATAATTATTTCAAAAGCTCATCAACCGAAACACCAAGCGCATTGGCGAGCTTTTCTAAAACAGCAATAGTAACATTTACCTTGCCACCTTCAATCGCGCTCATATAGCTTCTGTCCATATCAATAGCTCGGCAAATGTCGCCCTGCGACATACGCTTTTTCAAGCGTATGCGCTTGATGTTTTGTCCTAATGTTTTGGAAATTTGAGCCATATTTATATTATCACTTTATCAGCTATTGCGCTACTCCTCAATATGGAGGTATAATCCCATATATGAATGAATGGCGGCGAAAAAATTCTGGCTCCCCGCGAGGGCGCGGCGGAAGGGGGCCGTTCAGGCTCTGATAAGCCTTCAGGCTCGAAGAGGTGTGGGGGGAATTCCGCCGCGCCCGAGCGTTCCGCCGGAGCGAAGCGGAGGCGGTCAGTTTCCCTCAAAAAATGTTCGAGCAGAGTTGTATAATTCCACCAATATCAAACTTTCCGATTTTTGCCCGACCGATTCGGCCGCGCGAAGCGCGGAAAGGCATGGAAACACTGGCTCGCCGCGCACGGCGCGGCTCGCCAAGCGCAGGTTCGAAATCCCTTGCGATTTTAAGTATTTGCTTTGCCCAATAAAAATATGAATGAACAACATAAATTTTTTCTATACGCCCGCAAGTCCACCGATGTTGAGGATAAGCAAGTTTTGAGTATTGAAGCGCAGATCACAGAATTGCGCGCCTTTGCCAAGCAAAATAATCTCGCCATTGTTGAGGAATTAATCGAGAAGCAGTCCGCCAAAATTCCGGGCCGCCCGATATTCGGCGAAATGTTGAAAAGGATTGAACATGGCGAGGCGGACGGAATTTTGGCTTGGCACCCCGATCGATTAGCGCGCAATTCTGTGGACGGAGGACAAGTAATCTACCTGATTGATTGCGGACATATTGCGGCGTTGAAATTCCCGCAGTTTTGGTTTGAACCAACGCCGCAAGGAAAATTTATGTTGAATATCGCCTTTGGGCAAAGCAAATACTATGTGGATTCTCTTTCCGAAAATACCAAGAGAGGTTTGCGCCAAAAAGTGAGACGGGGTGAATATCCGAGCGTTGCGCCGATTGGCTACATAAACGATGTGCGAAACAAAAGTACCGTCGTTGATAGGAAGAAAGCCAAAGTTATCAAGGCGGCGTTTGAGTATTACGCCACCGGCAACGCTCGACTGGAAGATGTCTCTGACTTTTTGGCGCACCGCGGGATACTATCTCGCGGCGGAAAGAGAATCCACAAGACGAGGGCGACTTTTATCCTTTCCAATCCGTTCTACACTGGATTATTCAAATATGGTGGTGAACTCCACGAGGGAAAATACGAGCCAATCATCACAAAGAAACTTTTTGATACGGCGCAAGCGATTTTACGCCAACGCGGAAAGCCGAGGCATAAGCAGAAAAATGAACCACAAGCATTTTGTGGCCTTATCTCTTGCGCCGAATGTGGAATGATGATAACTGCCGAAAAACAGAAAGGGCATATTTACTATCGCTGTACAAAAAAGAAAGTGAGATGTTTGCAACCATATATCCGCGAGGAAGAATTGGATCGGCAGTTATCATCTCTTATTCAAAAAGTTTCTTTGCGTGCGGATTGGGCGGAAAAGTTATTGGCTATGGCAGAAAAAGACAAAGCGGTATCCGCCCAATCCGTTTCTGCTTTTGTTCAAGAAAGCCAAATCAAAATCCGCGCCATCAATACAAAGCTCCAGCGACTTCTTGACGGCTATTTAGAGCAGGACATTGAAAGAGAAATCTACCGCGAACAAAAAACAAAACTTCTTATGGAAAAGAAGTCGCTGGACGAGAAAATGGCGCGGATTGAACAAAAGCAGAATGATTGGCTCGAACCCTTCCAAAGCTGGATAAAAGTCGCTTCAACCCTCGTCAAAATCGCAAGGGATAATGACCTTTTGCAGAAAAAGGTCATTGCCAAAGAAATCTTTGGCTCGAACCTGCGCTTGGCGAGCCGCGCCGTGCGCGGCGAGCCAGTGTTTCCATACCTTTCCGCGCTTCGCGCGGCCGAATCGGTCGGGTGGCGCCGGAAAATAGAAAAACAAAAAACGGCTTAAATAAGCCGTGAAATCAAAAAACCGACTCTAAAATCGGTTTAAATTATCCCCACCTTATCCCCAATTATATTTTTTACCGTGAACCGTTCTGAAAGTCAGATTTTGGTGGGCGGTGCAGGAATCGAACCTGCACTCTCTGCAGTGTGAATGCAGCGTTTTACCATTAAACCAACCGCCCTTCCTTCCGATTAAATTTTTAATTTATTAATCAGTTTTTCATGCGGATATTCCAGCATGTCGTGAATAAAACGATCATACATGTCGTGCCGGTAATAAAATTCTTTTTTGCTCATAATCGCGTAATTAATCGGCTTTCCGACGTCGGCCTCCAAGTCCTGCAAAAAATTATTCAGTTTTTTCCGTGACATATTATCGCCGACAATCAAAAGATCCGCCCTGTTTTTGTCCGAATTAATGAAAACTCCGGAAAGCAAAACCAATTTAACGCCGCTTATCGCTTTGATCTTTTGCAGCATTTTTTCTTTTGAAACCGGCAATAATTTTAACACCAAACTGTTCAGCTCGTTGTAAAGAGGGAAACCGCGGTTTACGAAATACGCCTTCACCTTTTTCGCCGCTCCGCGATTTTTAGAACGCCGTTTAACGCCTCGCCCGGCGCGGCTGTTGCCGCCCGTCCGCTCGACAACCGTCTTCGTCTTGACGAATCCGATTTTTAAAAGTTTTTGGAGTTCGCGCGTTAAGCCGGAACCGTTCGCCCGCGCGCGGCGGCGGATTTTCGTCACAGAAAATTCGCCGCCACTGTTGCGCAAAAACAATTTTAAAAGCCGCACTTTTAGCGGAGAATCAAATAATTGTTCCAAAATAAGTTCGTTTGGCATACCATCTATTATATTGGTTTTTTTGAATTTGTCCATAATTTTGAATTTATCCGCAATTTATGCTATAATTATGGCGCTATGATGAGGCCCGTAATAAAGGAGGTCGTTTTTAAACACCCCAAAATAAAATATGTTTTCGGGGATTCTTTTATTTACGAACCGACTAACGTTGAAGAAGAAAAGCTCGGCTCTCTTTATATTTTGGGTGAAATCACCAACGTTTCCCGCTCCTCCTCCGCGGATTTAATCAATCAGCTTGCCTTAATAATCAAAAAAGAATTCTATTCAAATCCGAAAAAACCGAGCGAAACCGCGCTTGAGGCCGCGCTCAAAAAAGCCAACGCTCTTATTAAAGATTTCGACAAAAAGCAAAAAAGCGAAGCCGACAGGGCCGCCCTGAAGAATCTCAATTTCTTTGCCGCGGTTTTTAATAGCGGCACTTTGTATTTTTCAAAAATCGGAAAAATCCAAACCGCGCTGTTTCGCTATCAGGAAATAATCCAGGACATTGATCAAACGCTGGAACATGAATTTACCAAAGGCCGGCTCCCCTCTTTCAGCGGCATTATTAAGGGAGAACTTGAGATCGGCGACAAACTGATATTCGCCAATCGGGATTTGTTTAAATTGCTTTCTCTTGGCCAATTGAAAAATATTTTTAAAACGGCGGCCGACGAAAAACTGCCGTTTTTGATAGAATCGAAAGTCAAAGAAAACAAGGAGCCGTTTTCCGTTTTCGCCGTATTTTTGGAAATTATGGGCGAATCGATCAACGGCGGCTCTTATCAATCTTTTCACCCCGAAAAAATAGATCCGCTCACGCTGGAAGAAATAATAGGTCCGGAATACATCGCCAGAACCAATCAGATGTTCAACGCGCAGACGAAAAGCGAAAAATTATTCCTGCCGCAGGAATCTGATTTTCCGCGGGAAAACAAATTCGCGAAAAAAGGCCTTGAGCGCTGGCGGAGCGTATCCTTTTTAAAACTTCCCTTAATCAGTCAGCTTCTGATGATATTTTTCATCGGCTTTGCCTTGTTCGTCGTCGGAGGAATTTACATGAGCGTTCAAAAAAATCAAACCGCGCAAACAAAAGATTTCTACGGCAACATTATTCAGCAAGCGAAAGACAAACGGGATCAAGCTCAAAACGCTTTGATTTATCAAGACAGCCCCGAAGCCAAGACGAAATTGGAAGAAGCCCTGAAATTGCTTCAGGAAACCGACTTTTCTTATTTTAAAGAAGAAGCCGAAAAACTTGAAAGCGAAATTCAGAAAAATTTGGAAAAAGTCCAGGGCTTGGTCGAATTAAAAAACATTAAATTAATATTCGATTTCAAAGACCTCGGTTTAACCTTCAGGCCTTCCAAAATTTTCGGCCAAAACAAGAATTTAATATTTTTGGATTCATTTTCCAACGACATCTACAAATATAATTTGGACAATCCGGCGTCTTCCGGTTTGATTATCACGCCGGCCGATGAAAGCGAGCGCCTGCTGCTCGGCGATTGGACTAAAGACATTCTGGTTTTTTACAGCTCCAAGAATAAAATTTACTTTTACAACGCCTTAAACAATAACTTCACGTCTTACCCGGTTAAACCATCGAAAGAAAACGGCCGCATAAATGACCTGGGATTTTATAAAGGCGTTGTTTATTTACTGGACGGAATAAACAAAGAAATAATAAAATACTCGCCGGAACTCTCGGACGCCGGTTCATCTTTGTTTAATCAGGAAAAAGCCGCCGCTCTGACCTCGCCGGTTTCACTGAGTTTGACCGGCTCGGTCGCTTACATTTTGCAATCCGACGGACAAATAAAAAAATATAACCTGTCGCGCGGCTCGTTTGAAAACGTCGCCTTGCCCTCTCCGGTTCAGCTCAAAAATCCGGTCAAAATCAGATTGGGCTTCACGACCAGCAATATTTACATCCTTGATCAGGAAGGAAAAAGAGTGGTGATCTTAAACAAAAAAGGAGAAATTAAACAGTACTTTAGCGAAGAATTCTCAAAACCCGTTGATTTTTGGATGACTGACGACGAAAAAACGATTTATCTTCTTGATGGACAAAAAGTATATCAAATTGACAACAGATAACAAATCAAAAATAAAATCACCGCCGACCTTACCGGCGGTGATTTTATTTTTGACAGAACACTATTCTATTTAAGCTCGACCGTCGCTCCGGCTTCTTCAAGTTTTTTCTTTATCTCCTCCGCTTCCGGCTTTCCAATCCCTTCTTTCACGACCGCCGGCGCGGCGTCAACCATGTCTTTGGCTTCTTTCAAACCCTTGCCTGTGAGTTCCCTGACGACTTTGATTACCTGAATTTTCGCGTTACCGGCCGCGGTCAAAACGACGTTGAAAGTCGACTTCTCGGCTTTGACCTCCTCGCCCTCGCCGGCTCCGGCGACCGGAGCCGCGGCAACAGCCACCGGCATTGCCGAAACGCCGAATTTTTCTTCCAGCACTTTCACCAACTGGGAAAGATCCAAGACGCTCATCCCCTCAATTTTTTTGACTATATCCTGAAATTTTTCAGGCACTTGAACTTCTTTATTTTCTTCAGCCATAATTTACTCTCGCGAATTTTAGCGAATATGGGCACGGATTTCACCGATATCGGTAATATTTGTGACCAAATTCGCGCTTATGCGCGATATTATTTTTTGATTGCTGATAAAACGTAAACCAACTTTCTGAGATTGCCGTGCAAGACGCCGACGAAATTTGAAATCGGAGCATTCATCGTTGAAAGGGTCTTTGCCAGCAATTCCGGCTTCGCCGGCAAGGAAGCCAGACTTGCGACTTCCGCCGGGGTAATCAGCCGCTTTTCCAAAATACCTCCGACAATCTTCAGCGCTTCGTTACTTTTTGAAAATTTATGGACGATCTTGGCCGGAGCCACTTCGTCGTCGTAACCAAAAGCCAAAGATACCGGTCCTTTCAAATGCGCGATGGCGACATCTTTAAGTCCGGCGGCTTTTAGGGCCAAACCAATCAACGTTTTTTTAACTACTTTGTAGCCAATTTTTGCTTGCTTCAGCCGCTTTCTCAATTCCCTTGTTTTGGCCACGTTCAAACCGGTGAAATCGGCGAACACGACCGCGTTCGCTTTGCTTATGTTCTCGCTTAACTCTTTGACGATTTTTTCTTTTTCTTGACGCGTTAAAGGCATGGTGCTATAAAAAAAAATAAAAATAAAAACGACCTTTGAAAGGCCGCATCGCGATAAATTAAATTCCGTCTGACAAGGAATTACGTTTACCTCGGCGGGACTTACAAATGCCCGCTGTCTGCGGCAAAATATTTATATTTCCTAGCGAGGCCACGCGAAAATTTATTTTCGTGATGGCCGAGCGACGGAAATTCAAGAAATGCCGTGGCATTTCTTATATTTATTACCATCTTACTCTTTATCAAAACAAATGTCAACCCCTCAAATCAAAAACAAAAAGGAGAGCACTATGTGTCTCTCCCTTATTTTTATTAAACGGCGTTCGGAGTCCGGCTTGCTCTTTGAACGATTATCTCGTTATTTTCGGCAAGTATTTTGACGCTATCATTGGCGACAATTCCGCTCTCCGCGTTTTCCGCGCCTTTGACGAGCAAATTACGCACCGGCTCAATGATCTTAACTTCAATGATTTTTTCTACCGGCCTTGCGCCCAAAGCCCTGTTAAGCGGATCGCTGGTTTCTTCAAACAGATAATCTTTCAAGGATTGATCGTAAATCAATTTGAAAGAAATTTTCTTCTTGAACATAATTTCTTCTCTCGCCTGTTCAAGCTGCATGTCAATAATCTTGCGGATTTCCGGTTCTTTCAACTGACGGAAAACCATGATGTTTTCTTTCCCTATTCTGCCGATCAGTTCGGTGGGAAAATGCTTTGATCTTTTTATTTCTTCAAGAGTGGTCTTGTAAATTAAGTGATCTATCTTTTCGACGGTTCTGGTTCTGAACCCGACCACTCCCCGATTCTCTAGTAATTCGGCCAAGCGTTCGGAGCCGACGTTACTCGTCATAAATATAAAACAATTTCTTAAAATCGTTTGCTTGCCGTTGGCCAGCGTTACCATCCCGTTATCAAGTATCTGAAGAAGGACTTTGACGATTTCATGATGCATCTTTTCAATTTCGTCAAACAGCAGAATCGCGGGGTAGCCGCCCGGCCTGTAAGGATATTTTTCGTCAAGCTGGCGAATTTCCGCCTGAAATTTTTTGAATTCTCCCAGCGAAAGATTAAACGCGCTTATCAATCTGGCCTCATCGTCCGGACCCTCAACCTGACTATCCTTCAAATCCTGCAACTTTTGATTCAGTTTTCCCAATTCTTCGGTAAGACGCATTTTCCGCTGTTTGACTTCGTTCGGCACAGAAGCCTGATAACCGAATTTATCAATGTTCCACTGAGAGAGCTGTGGCTCTATTCCTTTACGGCTCGGATCAGGATTATCCGGATCCCATAACCCAACATAACCGGCCGGAGATCCCAAAAGCCGCGCTATCGTGTGCGACTCCTGGTATTCCGCGCAATCAATGCGGGTAAACGTTTTGGGGCTTCCAAAAAGAAAATTGGAAAAAACTTTTACCATCGAGGTCTTTCCGACTCCCGACGGCCCGGGAAACAATAATACCCCGGCGGGTTTGTCTTCTTTATTCAGCCCGTGTTTATACATGAGAAATTTTGAAGCCAATTTTTCCTTTGGCTTCTCTTGTCCCACCACAAACCGGTCAAAAAAATCCAATAATTTCTTTGCTTCCTGCGGCGGAGTTTTATAATCCAGCCGAACCCAGGGTGTCTCGTCTCTTTCAATATCCGGTACCATGTCATCCTACCTCCTTTCCTCCATCCTCTTCGTTTTTTTGACGAAATCGACGATCTTTTTCTTTCTTTTTAATTTCCACTCCTCCCACTCTTCTTTCTCGTCCTGTGACAAATCCCAATCCCCGCGAATAATCATCGCCGCCTTTGAAGTTTGATTCGTTCCAAAAAGATGATACCATGCCCTGATTTGATCATGGCTCAATATTTCTTCCTTCAAGAGCCCTTTCTTGTCGGTCCAGCTCAATTCAATAATCAGGATCATTTCCTCCGGCAAAAGATTCGCGAAGAGAGTGTGTAAAGCGGCATGCTTTTCTTTGTTGACGGACCTTTTATTCCAGCCGTTCTTCGGTCCGCCGCGACTGGTCGGAATTATGTGATGTTTGTTGTTATGGATCTTGCCAGTTTTACCGTCGCGCTTTTCGTTTTCTTGCAAGACGGACTCCTTTCCATACGCCTATTTTTTAAAAGACCTGTACTTTAACAAGAATAATATCATAAATAAAAAATTTGTCCAGAGGTTGGTCAAATTCGCGGAAAAAGAAAAACGCACCCTGTTTTTTGGGTGCGAAAAATATTAATTACAAAGAAAATAATTGCGAAAGCCCGATTTGATCGTACAGCTGATCAAAAATTTTATCGTTGTCCAGCGGTTGCGCCGGGGATGATTTCGTGAAAAATTCATTCTCGGCCCAAAAAACGCGGCCGTTCAGCGATCTCACTTTCAGCAATCCGACTCCGAAATCAACGGTCTTGAGCTTATTGTGCTCAAACCCCGACTGGCGTTTAATCGTACCGACAGTCAGACAAATGCGTTCGCCGAGTTCCTGATTGTATTCGGCGACAAAAATTCCGACATGGAAATTGGCCACGAAAACGATATGCGAATCGCGGGATTTGGCGAGAGCTTCCTGCGAGCGTATTGACTCGGTCTTCGTCCGCGACATATGGGGATGGAAGAGTTCAACCTTAAGTCCCGAGGGAAGCTGAAATCTGTTGCTTTCCACGATCTTTTCGTTGATTATGGCGGTAATGTCCAAGCAAGGACAATTGGTGCTGAAAAGTATCCTCTGCAGTCCGGTCAAAACGGTCATACGCAGGATGCTGAAAAAAGTATCAAGCGCGACGTACCCTGAATCCTCGCTCCAGAGACAATGATTGCCCGGAATGAAACGAAACTCCATCATGCATTTTCTGACCAAATCGCCAATCTGCTTTGCGTCCGGTTTTTTGACCGTTTTAACGGCGCGATCAAACCTCTCTTTAAAAACCTTGAGCAAAACTAACGCCACCATGTGGGCGGCGAGTTTTTCCTGCCGCGTATTGTTGGCGGCGCCGTAAATCTCGCCCCGCAGAATCAAATTGTGCTTCAGGCCTTCAATAAAATCTCCGATGCCGAGAAGAACGTCAATATCTTCTCTGATGAGATATTCGGGAAAATCTTTAAGGAAAAACTCGTAATCCGTGTGGACGCAGCCGGCGTGCAGACAACCGAACGCCGCGACGCGATCTTCTTTCACTTCCGGATTTTTCCGGATTTCCGAAAAGTTATACTTCAGCTTTTCCTGAACCCATCTCAGATTAAAATCAAATTTCTTTGATGCTTCGTCAAGCGTGAGACCCGGCCACTTTTCTGACTCAAGCGGAAGAGATTTGATTATCTGCTTTATGGAGTTTCGCGCGAGGCCGGTGGTATCGGCAAGCAATCCCGCCGTAAGCCCGCCGTTTTGTTTTATGGCGTTGACTACCGTTATCGCGTCGCCTTTAAGTTTTTCCGGAACCGGAACAAATTTTCTATCGTCCTTGACAAGGTCCTTTAAACTGTGTAAGCGGACCTTATGGCCTTTGTCGTAAAATTCGACGACCATAACTCCGACTTGGTTTTCCGCGACCGTCGTTTCTCTGATCTTATGAAGCACAGGCACGGCAACATAAGGCCGGGGTTCCTCGCCTAGCGGCTTATTAATGGAAGAACCGAATCCTCCGATGAAATAAACGTCGGGAAGGGGGTGCGAAGATCTTTTTTGAAGATCCTTCGTTACCCGCTGGATGGGAGTGCTGTAAAAATCGCCGCGCATCCAGACCGACTTTGACGGGGTCACGCCCCAAACGGTCTTTCCGATGCCTTTCACGATAAAGCGATCGTCGCCCGGTCCGGCAAAACGGATGTCTTTTCTTAACATCGCCAATTTTCTCGCGACTTCTTCGCCGATTTCGCCGTCATAGGCGGGACTCGGAATAATGTAAATTTTGATTGCGTCGCCGTTCTTCCGGCGCATTTTGGGAAGTTTTTCGGTAAGTTCAAGGGTAAGCTTATGAATGAAATCCTTTTTGCCCTGGACGTCCTTTTTCTTGGGCATTTCATTTTTCAAACTGCGCCACGAAATAAGTCCTCCCAAAAGAATCGCGAAACCGACGTCTTCGGCCTCAAAGATTTCTTTCATTTCAAGCAGGAGTCCCTGTCTGAAACCCTCGCTTCCGTAGTCAATGCGGGAAAATAAACCGACTCTGTCAGAATGCATGTCGCCCTCCGCTGAATGTTAAAGATCTTATAGTAAACATAACAAGAAAAACGGTAATAAGTCAACCCTCAAGATGATTGATTTTTCGGTTAAGTATGCTATAAATGAAATCAGACCTTTACAAACCAAGAAGGAGGTGATTACGTGAAGAAAAGAGAAATGTTCGGCAAAATCGGCCTGGTTCTCGGCGGCGGCGGCGGGAAAGGATTGTTTCAAGTCGGAGCAATCGCGGAAATCGTCAAAAATAACATTCCGTTTTGCTACGCCGCGGGCGTCTCGGCCGGCGGCGTCGCGGCCGCGAAATGTTTGGAAGTCATGCCCGACGCCGAAGAGATGGAAAAAGCGGCTTTGATTAAATTTAGAACCCCCCCTTTTCTGACCAACCGCGAACTTTTCCGTCACCCTTTGAAAACGAAGTCCCTGCTTGATAACGCGCCGCTGAAACGGCTGATCGCCGAACTGGACATGGATAAGATTATGAATTCGCCGATTGAATTTCACGTAATCACATCCAATCTTTTGACCGGAAAAGAAAAGGTATTTTCAAACCGTTGCGGCGATCCGGAACTTTTTCGCAAAGCGATAATCGCGTCAACGGCCATTCCCGGAGTATTCAGGCCGGAAATAATAAACGGCGCGATTTTAATTGACGGAACGGTAATTAATCCCCTGCCCGTGAAAAACGCGATTGCCGCCGGCTGCGACACGATAATCGTCGTGGAAACCGACCCGAAAGAAAATCTCATCTCTCCGGAGATTTTCGCGGAGATGGGGTGGCTTGAAATCTTGTTCAGAGGATACGGTTTTCCCGTCAAACAGCTTATTGAAAAAGAACTGATAAGAACGTCGCGAATCAATCAAAATCTCATCGGCCTCAAACTGATACAGCGAAAAATAACGAAAGCCGCCGGGAAAAAGCAAAAGGAAATCGAAGCCGTATTTAATGAAAATCATTTTTATTTTGAATCGCGAAAAAAAATCAGACTGATAATCATCCAGCCGGACAAGCCGCTTTTGACTTCCGGTTTGAAATGGACGCCGAATGACGCCGTGCAAATGATCGCCGAAGGCAAAAAAATCGCCGAAGCGGAACTCAAAAAAGCCGGCTTAATTTAAACTCAAAAACCGCCCCTTATTAAAGAGGCGGTTTTTAAAAAATCAAAATGTGCGGGGGTAGCAGGACTCGAACCTGCAGTCCCGGTTTTGGAGACCGGTGGTTTGCCAGTTAACCGATACCCCCCTGCCCGCAAAATTTAGGCGGGTTGAAAACCTGAAAAAGTCAAATCACTTTTTCGCTTCTTTGTGCGGCGTGTGCTTTTTGTCCCATTTGCAAAATTTGTCGAACGTGAGTTTGCGTTCGGTGGTCTTTTTATTCTTCTTTGTCCAATAATTGACCCTTTTGCAGACGGTGCATTGCAATTTTACAAGATTTTTTTGCGGCATAATAATTATTTTTGAATTTTACATTAATTATGAGCCCAAGGCCAGATTTGAACTGGCGACCTACTCCTTACCATGGAGTTGCTCTACCAACTGAGCTACTTGGGCAATAAATTAATTTGTTAAATCCGGTGCGTGGGGCAGGATTCGAACCTGCGGAGGCCTGAGGCCGACAGATTTACAGTCTGTTGCGTTTGACCACTCCGCCACCCACGCGATTTACCCGTTACAAATACCGATGAGCCGATGGTCGGATTCGAACCGACGACCTACTGTTTACAAAACAGTTGCTCTACCACTGAGCTACATCGGCATTTGTAACGGGCTTGACATGGAAACCGCCAATAATAAAGGGTATTAAACCCTTTGTTTCAACGTCGCTCGGACGAAATTCAAACAGGCTTGATTTCGCTCCTCGCTCGTTGAAATAAAAACACTATTATTCTAAATTGTCAAACTTATCATTGCGCTCAAGATCATTTTTTCTTCTTGCCCACAAAGAAAGATATCGGGACTCCAAATGAGCGCTTTGCGATTTCATTCTCACCGATACCAGCCAGCCGGTGATCACATTGTCAATTTTTAAAAACGCGATTTTCAATTTTCTCAGGAACTTTTCCAAGATTATCAAGAAAAAATTGACGAATCTGGGGCCATGAAAATTTTTGAGCAAACGTGAATAAACGCGCGGAAACGAAGGCCGGATGAAATTTTCGCCTTCGCCGCCGTGAGCGGGGCCATCATCGTTTATTTGAAGCAAAACGGGAATTTTTCGCAGGATGATAAAAAAAATGCCCGCCAAACTCAGAATTATCAGCAAAAAATTAAATTTCATATCTGATGAACCGCGCGACTCGGATGTTTTCGCCTAATTTGGCGATATAACTTCTTATCAACGCGTCAATCGTTTCGTCGGGATTTTTAACGTATGGCTGTTCCAAAAAGCAGATCGCCTCAAGATGCTTTCCGAGTTTGCCTTCCACTATCTCATTCATGATTTTCTCCGGTTTCCCGAGCCCGGCGACCTCGTCCAGATACAACTTTCTTTCATGTTCCAGAATGTCCGCCGGGACATCCTGCCGGCTCACGTACGAAGGATTCATGGCCGCGACATGCAAAGCCAGTTCATGCGCCAATTTTTTGAATTCTTCGTTTCGGGCGACGAAATCGGTTTCGCAGCGAAGATCGACCAAAACGCCGATCTTGCCGTTTGAATGCACGTACGCTTCTATTATCCCCTGCTCCGCGGTTCTCGCGGCTTTCTTTTCCGCCTTTAGCGCCCCCTTCTTTTTCAAAATTTCAAGCGCTTTCGCGAAATCGCCGAGCGATTCCTGGAGGGCCTGATTGCAGTCCATTATTGAAGCGCCGGTCTGCGCTCTCAGTTGTTTCACTTGTTCCGATGAAATTTTCATGCTTTTTTGCCGGCAGCCGTCGCCTCCGGTTCTTCAGCCGCCGCCGCGGAAGACAAAATCGCCTCGGCAATTTTATTGACCAAATATTTAATTGAAGAAGCGGCATTGGTATTTGCCGGAATCGGATATTCTATTGTCGTCGGATTCGCGTTTGTGTTAATCATTCCGACAACGGGAATCTTTTTTATCTTTGCTTCTTTGACCACTATTTCGTTTTCTTTCACGTCGGCGACGAAAACCGCGTCCGGCAATTTGTCCAAATTTTTCAAACCGCCCAGCTGTTCGGTCAATTCCGCCAATTTGCGCTCAAGCGTAAGCTGTTCTTTTTTGGTGTATTTTTTCAATTCTCCGGTTTCTTTTTTTCTCTCCAAATCCTTAAGATAGTTGATTCTTTTTGAAATCGTGGAAAAATTCGTCAAAGTCCCTCCGAGCCATCTTAAGGTCACATACGGCTGGCCGCATCTTTTTGCCGCTTCTTCCACCGTCTTTCTTGCCGCCGGCTTTGTTCCGACGAATATGATTTTACCGCCGCCTTGAGCGATTTTCCGAAGCAAATCCAGGGCCACGGATAATTTTTCCGCGCTTTTCTCAAGATCAATTATTTGAAGATTGCTCTTGAGGCCGAAAATGAACGGTTTCATTTTCGGGTCGGTGCTGGATTTTTGGCGGCCGACATGAACCCCAGCCTGATGCATTTCTTTAATCATTTCTTGGTTAGCCATAAATTTGTTATTTCTCCTAAGTTAATTTTTGCGCGTGTAAAACAGAATATATGGTAGCATAATTTTTTAAAAGTTGCAATAGTTCTTGAAATTATTGACGGGATGCGGATTTGCTGGTAATATTCATTATTATGAAACAAGACATACACCCCAAATATTACGAAAAAGCGCGGGTTAAATGCGCGTGCGGCCATACCTTTGAAGTCGGTTCGACGAAAGAAAACATTGAAGTTGAGATTTGCGGCAATTGCCATCCTTTCTACACGGGAAAGGAAAAACTGGTTGACACGGCCGGCCGCGTCGAGCGATTCAAAAAGATCGTTGAAAAGAGCGCGGCGAAAAAAGAAACGGTCAAAGAAAAAAAACCGCGAATGAAGAAAGAAAAAGATTAAACGGCTCGCGGACGAATTACCCCGTACCCCGCCTCGGCGGGGTACGGGGTAATTAATATGTCGGATAAAATTGAACTCTTAAAAAAAGAACGCGAAGATTTGACGAAAAAACTCGCCGACCCCGGGGTTTTTTCCGACGTCAAAAAAAGCCAGGAACTTTCAAAAAGATTCGCCGAAGTTGAAAAGATTTTGATCAAACGCGAAGAGCTTGAAAAAATTGAAAACGAGACCAAAGAAACCGAGCAGATTTTAAAAACCGAAACCGACCTCGATCTGATAAATCTTGCCGAAGACGATCTGAAAAAACTGGCGGCAAAAAAAGAACATCTGAAAAGCGAAATTGACGGTTTGATGTCCGGCCAAAAACCGGTCTCGGAAAAAGACGTTATTATGGAAATTCGGGCCGGCACGGGAGGAAACGAAGCGGCAATGTTCGCCGCCGATCTTTTCAGGATGTACAAGCGCTACGCGGAAAAAAACGGCTGGTATGTTGACGTTCTTGATTCAAGCGAAACGGAATTGGGCGGCTGTAAAGAAATCATTTTTGAAATCAACGGCCCGGGCGTTTTTTCAAAGTTGATTCATGAATCCGGCGTTCACCGCGTCCAAAGAATTCCGGTTACGGAAAAAAGCGGCCGAATCCACACATCAACCGCGACAGTGGCGGTACTGCCCAAAGCGGAAGACGTTGAAATCAAAATTGAAGCGAAGGACTTAAAAATAGACACCTACCGCTCAAGCGGTCCGGGCGGACAAAACGTCAATAAAGTTGAAACCGCCATAAGAATCACCCATCTCCCGACCGGCACGGTTGTCGCCTGCCAAACCGATCGTTCGCAGGCGAAAAACAAGGAGAAAGCGATGCGGACGCTTAAATCAAAAATTTTGGAAATGCAAAGAGCGGCCGAGGCCGCGAAAATAACCGGAGAAAGGCGCGCCCAGATCGGCGGAGCCGAACGAGCCGAAAAAATCAGAACTTATAACTTCCCTCAGGATCGGCTGACCGACCACAGAATCAAAAAAAGCTGGCACAACTTGCCAGGCATTCTCGAAGGAGATTTGAGTCAAATAATCGAGGAAATGAGCAAATCGCCAGAGCTATCGGGAAGCCAAACTCTGTAAAATTTCTATTTGTTCCTGATATTCCAGCGCGTAGCTCATCACCTCGTTGCCGTAAAATTGATAAGCGGTTTTTTGCCAATTCGCGCCCGCGAGATATTTCAAAGCCGCCGTTTTCTCGTTCGCCGGACCGCCGGCTCCGCCGTTATTTTTCAAAAGCAAAGCCGCCGCGATAAAAGCGTCTTGCGGATCCCAGGGATTGGGCGGATTATGTCCGCTCAAGGCCGCGATTTTGCTTTTATAGCCCAGCCATGTTGCCGGCATAAACTGAGCCGGCCCCATCGCTCCGCCGCAATAACCGTACCACGCGGTCTTTGAAACCGGCATAAGGTCGGGGTTCAGCCCCAATTCGGCGGTAATTTGTTCAAACGCTTTCCTTTGCGAAGCGCACCGCGGATGCGACAAATCCTCCCGCCAATTGCCTTTGCCGACGTTGGCGCCCAATTCCGATTCCACTTTAAATACTCCAAGCAGAAAAGCCGCCCGAATTCCGGTTTTTTGAAAAGCGACATTGGCGTATTCCAGCGCCTTTTCAAAAGGAATCGCCGCCGAGCCGGCCAGCAAAAAGAGCTGGCTCCGGATTGAAGCGGCGTCTTTTTGTTTTTGAACGATTAATTTTTTATATTCGGACTCCCTTCCTTTGGTCCGCGAAAGCAAAGTTTCCTGCTGTCCGCGTTTTTCCGTCAAATCGGATTTCTTCACGCCTTGAATTGATCTCAAGCGTTCATACTGGCGTTTTTGTTCCTCCGCGTCTTCTTTCTCTTCTTCGGTTTTTTTCT
>Ga0209417_1001681_pt1 | contig 39288 bp, 43 predicted proteins | sample RifGroF2_FD_184002 | JGI IMG/M metagenome (GOLD analysis project Ga0209417, IMG submission 184002) | Groundwater microbial communities from Rifle, Colorado, USA - Groundwater F2 (SPAdes) (version 2) | ecosystem: Environmental > Aquatic > Deep subsurface > Groundwater | place: Rifle, Colorado... | reverse complement strand
TTTTACAAAGCGTACAATATTACGGATACCCTCCGAACAAGTCGCAAAAGGCATATCGTGATTGATTAAAATTTTTCCCTTGCCTCCGACCGTCCGTAAAAAGGCGATATTAAAAGTGCTGTTGCGCGTCAAGGCTGACCCATAATCGTCAAAAAGATTATACGCGCTCAATAATTGCTGGTAGTTCTTGTTTTCCAGTATGTCCGGTATAAAATAAAATTTTAGTTCCGGCCAATTTGTACTTTCTCTTATCTCGTGTTTTTTCTTGGCAAAAAAGTTTTCCAGTTTTAAATCAAATTCAAATTGTAAATAAGTGTCGCCGTCTTTCCGGTATATTTCAATTTTAATTTTTCTCTTTTCTTTTTTAGCTTTTAATTCCACCGGATTTTGTAAAATAATTTCCGGTGTTGTTTCCGGTATTGTTATTTCTTTTTCCATAATATTTATAAAATATTATTTTGTAATGTCTATATTATATACGATACATAAGTTTTGTCAAATCGGCTAAGGTTAGCGTAAAAAAGGTATATTTGGCATAAAGTATTACTAACTGGGGATAACTTTACTCTATTGACTTTTAATAAAATAAATGGTATAATATAAATATAATATTACAACACGGTTTATCAAACTATGCAAGTGTCCCCCGAAACTATGCAAAAGAACCCCCGAAGGAGTCGCAGAGCTTATTACGGATGGAAAATTTTGTGGATAACTTATTATTTTCGCTAAGATTGAGGGATTGACAAAACATTTTTTATACGCTATAATGACTACATTATGATAAAGATTAAATTACAAAAAATCAAATGTCTAAGATGTTCTTACGAATGGATGCCTCGCCGGACTGAAATCAGACAGTGCGCCAAATGCCGCAGTCCTTGGTGGGACAGACCATTGGAACGGGTCGGGGTTTCCAATGCGGCCAAAGAAAGAAATCATAAGCCCTCTACGGATGGGCCGGAAATTACTACTTAATTATTATTATATGATGAAAAGCAAACAAAGGATGGCCAGCGACAACGGTCGTTGGAAAGGCGGCACATCGCCTGATTATTACCGGCGCAAGGCCGGAGCCAAGAAAGGTCAAGTGGTTCATCACAAAGACCATAATAAAAAAAATAACAGTTCGGGAAATCTTAAAGTAACCACCCGCGCCGGACATAACAAAGCTCATCCGGAAAAAGGCGGGAAACATTAAAAACTAATTTATTTATCTATTATGAAATGGGAAGATTTTGACGAAGCCACCAAAGAATACGGTGGGAAAAGCGAGTTCTATCAAATGGAAGAAGGTTCTAATAAATGCCGGGTGGTCAGCGCGCCGGAAGTATTAGCCCAGCATTGGAAAAGCAACAAGCCGATTATTTGCGTAGGTTTGAATCAAGGATGTCTGGAATGCCAGAAAGGAATTGGCGCGCCGGATAAACTTTGGAAACCGGTTGTTCGTTTCTTAATGAATGTAATAGACAGAAAAGACGACCAAGTAAAGATGGCGCAATTTGGCTGGACGATTGCTAATTTTCTTAGAGATTTTAAGAAAAATCCGCAATACGCTTGGGAGGGCGATATTATGCCGTACGATATTACCATTAACAAGACGCGCACCGGCACTCGTCCGACTGATATTGAATACAGCGTGATTGCCGACCGCAACAATATTGAGTTGACAGAGAATGAAAAAGTAAGAATCCACGAAGCTAAAACTCCGGCTCAAGTTATTGCGGCTTTAAAAGGAAAGAAAGATGAAGTGGAGATTGATGATATTCCTTTGTAAGTGTGTCATTGAAATTTAAAAAAAATTATGTCCATCCGATATCCGAGTATGACAGAAGTTTTAAAGAACATCTCCAAAAACTTTCTTACTTTCTTTCCGTTGACTTGGTGGATTTGTTAAGGGCGGTAAAAATAAAAACTAAAATCTCAAATTCAACGATATTGAGGCAAGCGCTTAGGGACTTCTTTAATCGGCACCCTGACCTATATGACGAAACACCCTTGCCTCCTTCTCGTTTCATTGAAACAGTCAAGGAAATCCCTTTAAAGGCGGCCGCGCCTCGTCCGTGGGAACACATTAGAAAATTACTTAAATCAAAATAATATTATGAATTACACAAATTATCGTTGCGAAACTTGCGAACAGAATTGTTATGTGGATGAATCCACCAAAGAAGTGGCGGATAGTTGCCCTTTTTGCAAGGGCGTATTATATTTAATTGGCACAGTCATATGCAATCCGGATTCACTGGAGAACAGTTAAAATTATTGGCGGACTTTTTAAGCAGAATGTCCACTATGGAAGCTGATTATGGGCGGAAATGGATTGAATTGTTGGATGACTATAAGCAGATAGGCGCGGTTGACCGCGCGATTATGGATACATTAGAGGGACAGGCTTATGAAACAGCGCGCCGAAACTTTGAGTTGATTAAAATTTATGGAGGAATTATATTAGAAAATAATATCTTGTTTTAAAAAAAATAATTATTAACTTATTATTCATTTTAATATGACAAACAAATCATTAGGAATCGGTCTTTTGGCCACCGTATCAATCGCTTTCTTACTCGGCTTTGCCGGTATAGAAACATCGGGAGAAGTAATATTTTTAATAGGTCTTTTCACTATGTTCTTCGGAATATGGGGAGGCCTTAGATTGATTAAAGGAAATTAACTATGGGAGTACTTGAAATGTTTAAAAACATCAGCAATAAAGATAATAAGGAATACGAAAAATGGCGCGAGGAAACCCAGCCTAAGGTTCAAGCTGCAATGGAAGAACTGGGCGTAGAAGTCAGAGCGGTTATTATGACTTCAAGCGAGGGGATTATTCCTAAGATTCTTTTATTGCCCAAGGTAAAGGTTAAAGAAATTGTTGAGTAATATATGAAAAAAATGCTGATAAGATGCGCTATCGCTCTATTGATTGGCATTTTAATCGGAAAGATTATTATATATTTTCTTCCAAAAAATGTCGGGGCTGGCGATTCCGTTATTGAGATGAGTGTAAGGAAGCTACCGCTTCCAGATGTAGTCTTTGACGAATTGTCGGCTCCACCAAGCGTTACTGGTATAGCCTCTTGGTATGATTATACTTTAAAGAATGGGTGGAGTTCCAAAGGGCATTTAGTTTGCGCCGCCAGAGATTGGCCTCGTTATACTTATTTAAAAGTTGTTAATTTGGCCAATGGCCGGTCAGTCATTTGTAAAATTACGGACTTCGGGCCGGATAAAAGAATCCATCCGGACAGAATTGTTGATTTGAGTAGCTCCGCATATGTCGCAATCAGCGATTTAAAGACTGGAATTATTGAAGTTAAAGTGGAATCATATGGAGCTGGAAATAATTGAAGAATTTTATAATGAAGAAAAGAAAAAAAATGATATAAGAGAAGTTAAAATAAGAAAACCAGATGATATTTTAACATCAGATGATATTAGGAGGGGCGTAGATACTTTAAGAAGAAATGCACAAGACATAATACGCGTTAGAGGTAATAATGGTAACGAAATAATACTTGACGAGCATAATGATGAAGAAATATCTTGGAGATTATCAGCTGGAATTATTTCTGATGAAATTCCCCCAAACAATTTACACGGAAATTTTGAAGTCAATGATTACCCGGTTTCATTGGTCGACAGACAAGGTGACTTCCAAACAGTGGTTAATATTTCGCAGGAGGCTCAAAGAATTATTAACCAAAGGATTCCAGAAAGAGGAGATAATTAGAGCAATCCCGATTGCCGGAGAAAGAAAAAAATGGGGCGATGGCAAGTCTTTTTGGAAAAGAATTGAATATGCCATAGAAGAAATGCGATATACCAATCAAAGAAAAAGTAACAGAGAGGACGGAATGAAATCATTAAAAGATATTTTTAAATTATGAATGAACAAATTCAAAAAAATTTAGAGGCTAAAAAAAAGATTGAAGAAGATTCGGATAATCCGCAAAAAATGAGAGATGTGAAGCCGATTCTTTTAGCCAGTTTATTCAATGTATGCGGAGGTGGTTGTATAGGTTGCTTCGGTTGGGTCACAGAACCGAATTTATCTTATGTTGAGTATAATGTGGAGCGGGTTTTATGCTGGGGGTGCCAGCACGAGAAGATAGAAAATGAAGAAAGAAAGTATGGAGAGGAAAAGTTATGACTATTTTTATATCAGTATTAGTTGGAACGATAATAATTTTTATTTGCAGATTTATAACTATAAAATATGACCATTGAATTAACTGAAAAACAAGCGGATACGCTTAAGAGTTTATTGGAATACATCACGGCTTTTATTCGCACGGCTGATGATTTGATAGATTTAAAACAAGCGTTAAATAAAAAAGATACCGAAGAAATTATCAGTAAATTAGATTAGTTATTATGTTTACGATTGAAAACAGAAAACTCATCAGGGGATTCAAAGCGCATATCGCCGCGGGATTGGGAGGTGCGGTGGATTATCAGGCGGATTACGAAGATATTATTTCGCCGATTAAAGGAATTGTGAGAAATATTTATACTGGCAATGAGGGAGGTAAATGGCTTCATATTACAGACGAGCAAGGCAGAAGCTGGCAGTTTGCGCATTTAAGCGAGTATGCAATTGGATTAGCTATTGGCGATAAAATAATAAAAGGTCAATTTATCGCCACATCGGGTAATACCGGCTCAATCACTTCCGGCCCGCATATTCATTTGCAAATAATCAATAGCGAAGGAGTCCGTCTTAACCCTGAAATTATAATTAAAGAAATATTATCTATGAGTAATTATGAAAATAAAATAATAAGAAATCAAAAGACCGGCGAATATGCTTTTGTTCTTAATGGCAAAAGGCGGATAATTACCGTGGCGCGGGCCGGATTTGCGGCAATTACAGCGATAGATAGAGGATTACTCAAAGACGATATTATTAGTATTTCCGAAGCGGAATATAATAAAATTCCATCAGGAGATAATTTTTAAAAATTATGAAAGAAGAAATAATAAAAGAGTTGATAACTTCGCTTCAATATGGCATAGACCACGATGGTAATATTGATGAAAGTGTTTTTGAGAATCAACTGGATTTGGCTTTCACTTCTTTTGAAAAAGACATCGCCAAAAAACTCCTATTTAAAAAAAATAAATAAAAGCAGTTATAATAAAGAGCATATTCTTAGAAAATTTAAAACAATTTATATGATTAAAAACCTTTGGCTTAAATTTCTGAAATGGTTGAGATACTGCAAATGCGAATGTCATTTTTTGGGTTATCACATTAACGATGGACGAGGGTGCAGTTTTTGCGATGATTGGCATACGAAAAAAAAACGCAAAATAAAGCCCGTCATACCGGCGGGCTTTTTGATTGTAGGAGGCGTTTATTTAATCGGAACACCATTAAGAATGTCATTTTTGCAATTATCGCAAAGAATATCAATATACTCAACGCTATAATATCGCCTCATCAAATTCATTTGGTATTCGGATATGAATACCCATAGTCCGTGCCGTCTGGAACGGCTACACCCTTTGCACCGGATATGCTTTATGATTTGCTTTTCTTCCATTTCGATTCCTCCTTTCAATTTGCAGTCGCAGATGAATGCAGTTTTTTTTAAAATTCTGCTTCATACAAAATTCAATCACTTATTATATCATATATTGAAAGGGTGTCAATACCCTTTCAGCTATGAGCCGATGAATTATCATTGCTTTTTTCCAAATAACTGTCCAGCGTTTTTTCCAAGATATGCCGGATTTGAATGGTCGCTTTTGTGGCGTGGCAATTTGAAATGAGCAAAGCTCGGATAAACGAGCAGAAAATGGGGTGGCGATTGATAATCTTCTCGGCCAGCATTTCATTAAATCTTTCCACTTCGTAAAGCAGAGCGTCCAAGTCTTCCAGCATTTGATTGACTTCTTCTAAACTTATATCGTCTTTGTGTTCAATGAATGACTTATTCATAGCCCCTCCTCTCTAACTCTTGCCGAATTTCCTCGTCCGAATGGACATAGGCGAGTAGACAAACTCCGCAAATTTCTTGCGAGCCATTAAACAAATGTTGCCTCAAAACATTGCACTTCGTACAGAATAACAGATTAAGCATAAGCACCTCCTTGTGGTTGATTGTTTTAAAGAACAGTAAATTTTTTCATCTGATGTCCTTTAAATCTCATTGATTTTGATTTTAAATTCTTCTTCTATTATTCTTTTTTTTAAACGATAGATAGAAGTTAAAAATCCCTTGACATCCACCACTTCCGTATTTCCGTCCTTATAATAAATGATAAAATCCGCTATGTATTTAAACATTTTCTTTCCGTTTAAAGTAAAAACAAAAGGGACTTGCATTTCAAATCCCTTTATATCTTTGGCAACTTTACGCAGTTTCAGTTCTTGGTAATAGGCCATTTCTTTTTTAGAATCAAAAACTATGCCATCGCAGGTGCGTTGGGCTTTCGGACTGACATTATATTTATGAAAATTCATAGTTTATCATTTAGAATATGCCAATTTGCCATTAAGAAAAAAATAAAAACAATCAATATTTTAAGGAATTTCAAGAAATCCAAGATGAAGTACAACCAGAGTATACCGCCGATTATTGCGAAAATCAGAGTTAAAAATATTGCAAATCCTATCATTTCCGTATCGCGTTGTTGCGAGAAGTTTATAATTACCTTTTTAAAGGCTCAATCAAATATCCAAAAAGTCAAATTATCCGATTAAACTCTTAATTTCAGTTTCCTAAAAATTGAACCAAAGAAACAATAACTAAAGCCAATAGAAAAGCTATTATTAAATAAGTTCCAAAATCTATCGGCTTATTATCAGGCATTTGCATATTATTTTTTAGGTTCAATGTCTACCCATTCCACCATCGATGTAATTGATGTTTTTGAAATCACTAATCGCGAGTTCATTATTACTGAATATTTTTGTTTAATTTCTAAAAGAATAGGAGCGATTATCGCATTGGCGCTTGCCATTCTTTTTTGGAAGTTATCTTCCTTTTTTTGTATTTTCTTTTTCATAATAATCTTTTTATTGAATAATAATTAAAATTTAAGTCCCGCATCCCATCAACATTCTAAGGGGAGTGGAGGCGGCGGGGGCGGTGATATTTCCGCCTTCCCAATCATCAATAATGGCTGTTGCGGTATCGTCGGAAGCTATTATACCGGCGCTTCCGCTTGCGGGAGCGGACGCATTAACTCCGCTAACTCTTTCTATTCCATTGATAAATAATCTGAATGTCGTCCCTTCCGCTTCTAATACAAGGACATCTCCGTCTGATTTACTGGCGACATAAGTACTGCCTATTTGCGTATAGGCTCCTCCATTAAGCCAAAAAATGCCATAACCCCCAAGATGATTGACATACTGGCCTATAACATAATCAGAAGCATTTGCTCTTATGATAACTCCTGAATATGAACCTGTACCCCATTGAGTTACAGTAATTTGAGAATATTGATTATTACTAAAACTATTCGCCGACCAAAATGCCGTATTGTCGGCGGCGTTTACATTCTGAACAGCATTAGAAACTATTTGCGGCGGTGTATCAAAGGTATTGCTCCAATTAGCGCCCAATGCTCCATTTGCCCTATTAAAATTGTCCGTAGCTACAATAGTTCTTGCCATAAAAATTAAGGCGCGATAAATCCACTGATATTTACCGAATGGGTGGTTACGGTCGTGCTGGTAATTACCAAAGCCGTATTGGCTGATAATTTTATAGGCGTTCGGCGGTTATCAACCGCTCCGCCATTGATAGCGGGATAAATTTCATATTTTACCGCTCCGCCTGAACCATTGAGCAAAGTAATGTTTCCGGCAGTCGCTCCATTGCTGATTGAAATGTCGGTAATATAAAGAGATAATCCTGCGCCGGGCGCAACTTTAATTGAAGCATTGGTTTGCGCGGCGGAATAATCCGCGGAAACTTCCCAGTAATTCGGATGTACATCGTTGACATATTGTCTTCCGTATTCATCGCCTATTCCGTTTACTCTGTCATTTTCCGCGACAGCCGCCGCCGGAGGAGCCGAGCCGTCAAATAGAACAGCTTTATAGCCTACTTTAACCGGTTCGCCCGCGTCTGCCGCATCGTGAGCGACATCTCCCGATACCGAAGCCCCGTCGCTTGCTCCATTATCCCAGTCGTCCATTATCTGTAAAGCCGTAAGAGCCCCGCCGCTTTCTTGCACCGCAAAAGTTCCCGCATTGGTGACAGCGTGAGAAGGAACGGATGCAAGGGAAACAGGTTGTGTTTCTGTTAAATCGGCTTTGAGTTGCAATTCGGCTAAGAGGGCGGCCAGAGTCGTCTGGGTAGCAAAATCTTTGGCAATAAGAGTAGCTTGATTGGCGGCGGTGGCCGCGCCTGACGGCAGAGGCAAAGAAGCGGCGGATACCGGTTGTGTGGCTTGATAGAAAGTCCCGGTTACGGCGATAGAGTCTGTATGTTTTACATAAAGTTCGCCGAGATTATTTCCTCGCAAGGCGACATTGTCGCCATCCAAAGAAACAAGCGAACCAGCACGAGCGTCTTCCCGCACGACAATCATCGCATTGCCCACTGGATTAGCGGGCGCGGCCGCGTCTTCCGTATACTGCGTGCCTCCGCCTACTGAAACATAATCCCCATTAGTGTCGCGCAAGACCACCGCCAAAGGATTGCTATTGGCGTAGTCGTGGACAGTTGCTTTGATTGAAGAAGTAACGCCATCGCGAATTGCTCCATCAATCGCTCCTGCGGTAAGAGCGGCTAAAATATCCGCCAAAGATGTATTGCCCGTATCCTGCCTTCCGGCAGTAGCGGGCGCTACATCGGCATTAAATCCTATTGTATCAAATTCTTCTTTATGTGTTTCAAAAGGGGACATAAATTAGGGCTAAAGCCCCATAAATTAAAGCTAACGCTTCATATTAAATGGTTATATTTTCCAGAGGAGTTCCCAATTTCATTTCTAATTTTTCCTTAAATCCTTTTAAATATCTTTTTTGTTTGTCCAATAATACTTCTCGTTGGGTAAGTTCGTGTTCTTTGGCTTCCAGTTCTTTTTGTCGGTCATTCATTCTTTTATTAAACTCATCGTAAGTTTTTTTAATGGAAAGGATATTCAATTCTTTTTCTTTATTCGTTTCAATAAGTTTAAGCTGGGCGGTGTCAATTTCCAGACGAGTATTTTCCAGCAATATTTCTTTTTCGGAAATTTCTTTGGTTAGTTTCTTTTTATCAGTCAAAAGTTTTTCTTTGCCTTCCAATTCTTTTGCCATAGCGTCCATTTCTCCTTTAAAAGTGATAATACTTTTGGTATATCGTTCTGTGGATTTTTTAATTATTTTTTCAATATTCTCATTAGCCAATACTAACGCTTCATATTCTTTATTCTTTTTATCAATTTCCAGAAAAAGACTTTCTTTAATATTAGTCAAAGATTTGACAGCCAATTCAAGCAGATTCCTTTCACTCTTGCTAGTTTCCGCTTCTTGTCTTAAATAGGCTACGCGGTTATTTATCTGTCCTTTCAATTCCAAGAAAGCTTTTTCTCTATCGGCAATCATTCTTTCCAATACTTCAAATTCACTATTCTTTTTATCAAGCGTTTCAGTTAATTTACTGATGTTTATATTCAATAATTCAACTTCTCTGGTACGATTCTTATAAGTTTGTTCTTTAATTTCCGCTTCTTCTATCTTTTGACCGAGAAAAGATACCTCAATTTCCAAGGCTTTTTTTTGCTCGGTAAGTTTATTCTTTGGTACTGCGTTAGCTCGGACCGTAGAGAACGGCATAATTTATACAACACTGAATAATTGGTCTATTTTCATTGAGGAGCTGGTGACAACACCCGTTCCTTTGGCGCTGACGCGCACGTGCTTGGCCTTTAATTGAGTGGGAATTGTATAGTTTCCTGTAGCGGTAATGGTATGTTCCATAAGGGAATCCTTGCTAGAACCCCCATCAATGACGCTACTGACTTCCTGAAACCAAGTAATTTGGTCGTGAGAGAATTCTACCTTAATTTGAGCGGAAGTTAAGCTTCCTAAGGTAAATTGAACCAATAAAAGAAGTTGATTGTATTCATCAATATTATCAGCTATTGTTCCGGCTACATAGCTGGCAGTTAATATGGCCGCATCGCGGCTTGACCTAATGATGTAATCTCGGTTTGACATATAATATAGATATAAATAATGATAATTCTTTTGAATTTATTATAACACTATTCTTTATTTTTTACAAATCTATTTTATTTTCAATTTCTTAATGACTTTTCTTTGATTGTCAATTATATAGTTATGTTCGGTAGTGCTTATTTTCCTCCATTCCTCGAACGAAGAAATCATCTGTTTTATCATTTGAGAATTACTATTCAGATGTTCCTGAATGGTCTTATTGAAAGTATTGACCACATCGCGCATTACCTTATCTCGTTCTTTTAAAAGCTGAAAAAGATAATAGACAACACCGGCTACTATCACAATCGGAATCGCTCCCACGCCCAAGGCTTGTATCAATTCGGTTGTGAAGATTGTTTCCATAGGTTATTCAGCGAAGTAGATAAACTGACCCTGTAATTGACATCCATCCGTCCAAGTAAAAGGAACGCCAACTCCTACTAATGTTCCATTCCCCGCGCTGTTTGTAAATCCAATCAAATCGCTTCCATACGCGTAAATATGTCCCTCATCTTCTGATACTGCTGGTTTTATTGAGCGGCAATTCCCGATATTCACAGCGCTTTCAGATGCTGTATTTGAAGCAACTGGCATAGTAGAGCGCAATGCTCCAGCTCCCATATTAGAAGTTGACCCAAAAGTAAAAATGAAAGTCGCTACAACCAGTTTTCCAATTTGAGTATATTTTCCGGAAACCGTACCATTACCAAGTGAAAAACCACCGCCAGTCGCTGTGATTGTCGGAGTCCACGCCGTCAAATCGGTGAAAGTTTCCAATGTTGTTTTAGATATGGCAATCGCCGCGCTTGCGGATATTCCCGCATTACTTATCTGCTGTCCATCCGTTCCTCCGGTGTGCGAATGGGAAAGGGTTTGAGCGCGAAGAAAAGAAGCCACTTGCTGAATAGCCGAAGCTATACCGCCTAAGGCGGAAACGATGCGTGATAAAATTCCTTCGGTGGATTTATTTTCTTCCATAAAATTATCCTTGGAGTAATTCAATTTTGGCAATATAGCCGTAATGATTATCAGCTAATTTAGTCGGACCTAAGAATTGAATATCGTTAAAAATAATACCGGCATCAGCCGTTCCGGCTTTAGCCGCGTCAAAATAAGAGCCGTCAATATCTTCAAAAGCCACCAATGAATCATTGATTAAATATTCCAAATCTTTTTTAATCTGCGCTCCGGTTTTAGGCGTATTATATTCTTTAATGCCGTCTACGCAAAGAAGTTCCATTACCCATTTATATTTAACGACCGGCCTCAATAAATACCGCAAAACAACATCTTGGATTATGGGCGTATTGGAAGTATTGGTGGTTAATAAAACAACTTCAAGCTGTATCTTTTTTCCAATATTATCAGACAGCATTTGAATATCAAAAGAGGTGGAGCCTTGCGTATTATTGTAGCCTAAAATGGTCAGGTTATCACTAACCAAGCGGGAAAAATCAGCGTCTATTCGCGCCATTACGCCAATCGTGCAGTTGGCAGGCAAAGGTTCGTGATAAATGGTTATCCCTCCCCAGTATTTGTCTATCGTGAAAAGATTGCCGTCAATTACGGAAGTACGCAAACTTCCGGCTAAATCACCGGTAAGATTATAAATAGCGGTGGCGGTTGCGTGGGTGGCCGCGGTCGTGCCAAAGATACCTCTTTGCACAGTCAAGGTATCGGTAACCACGCCCGTACAAAGCATCAGTTCATTCTCGCATAAAAGAAAATCTCCATCCGCGAAACGAGAGCCGTGTCCGGCCGCTACCAGAATAGAAGTAGCCGCAGCTGTAATCCCGCCATTCAGAGTGGAAGAAGCCGCGGCCATATCCGTATCATTATATTTTTGATAAGGCGTATTCACTTCTGACCTATCTATAATGCAATATACATCGCCTCCGGCAGTCAGAGAAGCAGTCTTTCTGTCCATTATATAAAGGTCATTGCCGACTACGCCTAAAATTCCAAAAAATCCTCCTTGGTCAGCCGTTCCATCACTGGCCCGATGTTCAAGACTGACAGAGGAACGCAAATTATTTTCATCCACGAAATCAACAAGAAAAGACGCTAAGGCAAAACCGGAGGTTGATAAAGTCCCATAAACTAAAATGCGGGATTTATACGGAATAATACAGGGCGTTTCCTCAAAATATTGCATTTCCTCGTCAAAGAATCGGCGTAAATCAAGTTTACGAACTGACGCACCGTTAAATTCATATACGAATCTTCCTTGTAAAAAGAAAAAAAGCAAGTCGTTAAATACGCACATCTGCTCAAAATTCTTGGCATTGCGCATATCCTGATATTCAGAAATCATATAAAGATATGCTCCGTCATAAGCGTAAAGACGGTTGTATGTTCCGATATAAAGCCGTCCTTTATATACAATCAATTTGTTTATATCTTCATTATCGGAAGAAAGCGTAAATTCCGTTGTCCAAGTAACTCCGTCCGTGGAAGATTTGACTGTCAAACCGTCTGACCCGTAAAGATAGGCGGTTGTTCCTTCTTGGAGTACGGCGAACTTTTTAAACTTCACTCCGGCGGCCGGTTGGCTCCACGCGCCATTGCCCGCCGTTCCGGCCGCCTTGCGATTGAAAGCGACATCGGACGCGCCGTCATTGCAGGCCGCGTACAATTTGCCGTCAAATTTAACCAAGTCGGTAATATCTATTGGGGTGCCAGCCATTGTTTCTATATCAGTTGTCACGGTCGTTCCTGAACGAGTGATTTTCCAAACCTCGCCCAGTGTATTGGTTGTATCTTTATATCCGGCAAAACCAACTCCTTCAAATTCGGAAAAGCATTGAGGAGTTTTATAATGTGAATCGGTATCGCCTACAGCATTATGGAGCTGGCGATGAAGTTTTATCTCTCCGTCTTTTTTAAAAGTTTCCACTGTGGCCGAGCCGTCAAATAAATCAGGTTCATTGAAGTTCTTTTGTCCCGCTCCTCCGCCCCAATCCGATTGCGCCCAATATTTCCAATCGGTTAAATCGGAATAAGAAACTTCGCCTTGGGCGAAAGGCGGTATTTGTACCGGCAAACGGGCTTTATTATAACTGCCCTCCCGAATAAAGAATTTTTTATTATTTAACTTTATTTGATTGGTCATATTTTTCTTTCAATTTCTTTTTCGTAAATTCTATCGCTCCCGATTCCGTCATTTTTTCATTATTACTCATATCAATAGTAATCCGAGTTTTTATTTCTCGCCGTATTTCTCCTGATGGTCTAATATTAAAAATACCGGGCATATTATTCAATTTCGTCCCTAAAACTGGCGGAAAAATAGCCGGGCGATTTAGCCAGCGTTTCAAATAATTCTTTCCGCCGGTCGGCTAAACGGCGTTTTTCCCGGTCAATATAGAGCATATAGTCTTGTTGTAGTTTAACTGATACGCGTTCCGGCTGCATAATCATTTGCAGATTTTGTTCAATGGTTTTAATGGTAGCGGACACGACTAAATATTCTTCCACTCCTTCATCCGGCAAATCAAAAGAAGCGGAATTGGTTGATGGCACGATATATTTATCCGCTCCAATAATTTGAACGGGTCGTCCGCTTGAGATTGGTTCATCCAATAGAACATAAGGATATTTTAGTTGAAAAGCTCGCACTTTATCAAATGATTTTCCCTCATTTAAATCCGACCATAGTCTGACATCATTAACGATAAATGTTTCCGCGGGAAGTTTAATGTACGGCAAATGAGATGACATCGGAAAAGTCGTCATACTGACTTCATCAATTTTCAAGTCGCCCGCTCCAATACTTTGAAGAATCTTGAAATTTAATTTCAAATGGGTGATAGCGGTCATTGAAGGAGTCCCCGCTCCTGTCCCAAAATCTTCAATCAAAAGAGAAATCATATTCCAGCCTTTTTGAAAAAATGGACGACCCAAACTGTAAAGCTTATAAGCGGAACTGCCGCTTCCCAATTCAATGGTTAGCCCCGGATGAGCCAAATAATAATCATCATTATCGTCTTTAATATCTTCCAGATAACAACGAATGTTCAAATAACGATAAGGCGTAGAATCAAAAGAAGTTAGCGAAGCTTTTAAAAGACTCGCCGTACCCGCCGAATAAGTCGCTGATAAATCAAGACAATACGTTCCCTCTTGAGCATCTTCGCTATTGGTGGTCGGAGTTCCCGCATCACCGGATGCCGTCCAAGCAGATACCGTATCGCAGTCATCAATAAGCTTATAATTAGACGCGAGGGTAATGTCTTCAAATTTCTCTTTGTAAATGTGCGGATAAAGTCCGCGAATAATATCTTTAATGTTTTCAATGGTGACATAATTAGAAAAACGATTACAAATGGATATGGCCGTGGTGTCAGCGTGAGTAGTCGCGGTAGAACCGTCATATCCGCGCTGAACGCGGATTTTATCCATATGATAAATAGAAGCTTTTTGATAATGGGTTGCCGCTTCCGTACCTTTCATTCCGCGTACAACTGTCAAATCATTGGTGGCAATGGAGCTGACCTTAATTATTTCTTGGTCTATTTTATAATATTTAGCGGCGGTAAATAAAGTTCCATCATTAACTGCTATAGTAGTATCAATAGCGGTAATTTCCGAGCCTTCGTTTCCATAATCAATAAATGCCGGAGCTTCTTGCACCAGCATTACTTCACTTTCTATTTCTATAATATCTCCGACAACAAAACGAGCGCCATTAGCCACTACAAAAGCCGCGGTAGAAGTGGTCAAAGCGCTGCCGTTTGAAATCGCGTCAGTATCCCGATAATATTCTTTTAATTGATTCCGTACCTTTACAGCAATCGCGTTAAGGGACGATGATAACATATATATTAAAGATTAGTAAATTCTTTAAATGTATTATACCACCTTTCTAAATGATTATCAATGTTATGATTTTGAATAACATCATTATATGCGTTTTCCGCTATTTCCTTTCGTTTTTCGGGGTTTTTTATCAAATATTCAAGCGCAGTTACCCATTCTTCCGGCGTATCGGCCAATAGGCCGGTAATTCCGTCTTTAACGATTGAGCCGTAAAGAAAGCGTTGATATACTCCGGCAATGCGGTTTACGGAGTATTCAAGGTATTTGCAGGTGGATTTTCCCCTGACAAAAGGACTGTCTACCAAAGGAGCGATTCCAATATCCAGTTGAAGCGTTGATAAATAACGCCCCCAAATATCGGATGATACGCCTTTGAGAAATTCCTTTCGCTCATTGGGGATTTCCTTGAAAAAATCTTTTCCCCTGACATATTGCAACCATTCCGACCCGGTGCCAAAACCGCCTTGACCAATGTAAATAAATTTTACATTGGCGGAATCAGCTAAAACTTTGGCTAAAATCGGAGAAACAAATTCCAAGTCGTCTTGATGAGATAGGGAACCAGCCCAACCAAGGCGTATTTTTTCTCCGTTATAATTTCTTTCTTTTTGCGATTGCCAATGTTCCAGCCAAAGATAATTAGGAAAACAAACGGCCTTAGGTTGATATTTTTTATAAGCTTCTAAAAGCGTTGGCGTGGAAACAAACATTCCGTCTGATAATTTCATCGCCTTATGGGTTTTCCAGCGTCTTTTAATTCCTTTCCAGCCTTGCGTTAAATGATAAGAAGAATGAGTTTTTGGCACGGATTCAATATAATCATCGCTTTCATAGACAATTTTTTTACCCATTTTTTTCCATTGAGCAATCAATTCGTTGGACGCAAACATCTGACAGATAATAATATCCGCCCATTTAATCAAATCTAAGGGAAGTCTTTGATTAGCTCTTTCTAAAACGACCGTATGCCCTTGTTTTCGCAAGTACAGTCCTTGCGGTATCAACCGATAATATCTTGAGCCTGTCCCATTGTGAAAGATTGCGACGTTTGCCATAAAGATTTATATATTCACTGACGGTCAGCCAATCAGCGTCAGGAGGAATTTCTTTTAATAATTTTTCAAAACAACGAATAATCGCATTATCCATTGTGTTAATATGTCCGTGCGCTTTGACTATATCTTTGCCATAAGGAAAGCGTCCGTCAATCGACCAATCATATTGGTAATCATATATTTCAACATTTTTCTGCCGAATGTCAATAGCTACATTATATCCTCGTTTTATCAATTCTTGATACATTCCGCGCGACATTATCCAATGGGGCGCTTTGAATATCTTAACATACTTTAAACCGAATCTTTTAAAAATACTTTCTATTGTTCTGATTCTTAAAGCCGCGTCTTGGCGGGAAACAGCGCACTCTCCCTTAACGTGAAAAAGTCCGTGCGGCGCAATTTCAATCCAATCATATCCGTTAATCATTTTAGCCCATTGAGCGATTCGTTCATCCTTGGGAAAGCCTCCGCCAAATTGTTCTATGGGTAAAGGAATAGTAAATAGAGTGCAACGGAATTTAGGAAAATGTTCTTTTAAGCGCAAAAGATATTCCATTCCTACGGAATCAACGTGGAAATCATCAAGGTCAAAAACAATTTTTATACTTTCTGGCATAAAATGCTGGATACTTTGGATTCCTGCGAAGCGGAAACTACCCGTAATCCGATATTAACGGCTAATTTTATCAAACACTCGGTGGAAAAACGCCAATAATCTCCGAAAGAATCTTCCGGATGATAATAATATTCCCACGGAGAATCAACAATGATATATCCGCCCTTGCGGGTGATTCTTTTCAATTCTTTAAAAGCTTTTTGATATTCAAAAATATGTTCCAAGGTTTGCGAGCAAATAACAATGTCAAATTTCCTGAACCAAAAAGGCGCTTTGGTTATATCGCCGACAATATCCGGTCCGTATTCAGAGTTAATGTCCATTGTCGTATAACTGTTTTCCGCAAATTCCGGACAAAAGAATTTATAATTTCCGCCTTTAATTCCCAGCTCATTCACTTCATCTCCGCCGATTCCAATATCCAGAATATCCTTTTTAATCGGCCGGATAATATGATAATAAGTTTTCATTCTCCCTTCAATTTGTTCGCGATTTAAAGTAATCATAAAATCTTTCCAATGATAATTTGAGAAATATCCACGCGAAAAATATCTTTAACCAGAATAAAGCGGGACATCAATTCAATCAATTCTTTGGAAGTATATTCTTTAATGTGTTCGTGGCTTTGCACTCCTCCAATATCCCTTTGAATAGGAGTGGTAATAATAAGCGTGCCTCTTTTTTTCCCTACTCGACAGGCTTCTTTAAGGAATTTTTCCGGATAAGTCAAATGTTCCAGCACTTCGGAAGAATGAACCGCGTCAAAAGATTCATCGGGAAACATAGACAAATCATAACAATCGGCCACTTCATAGCGGCTGGTCGGGTCAAATCCGCGCGCTTCATTTACGGCAAAAGCGGAAAAATCCACGCCCACCGGCGTGCATAAAGGATGATAGGCGCGCAGGAAACGCACGAAATGCCCCAAACCGCAGCCGATATCTAAGATGCTGGCATCGTGGGGAATTTCGCGCGCTATCAACTGATAGCGAGCGCCATTGAAACGATAATACGCAAGGTTTTTTAAATCTTTTCCCTTTATCATTTTATCGTATTCCAATTTAAATTGTTCGTCCCAAAAACTTTGGGTATTTATGTTTTCCATAATTATTCAATGGTTGAATCAAGTATTGGTTCGTTTTCGTTTTTCTTTGGTTTTACAAAAGCGGTAATAAATTCATAATATAAATTACTGCCTCCGCCGATAATAATTCCAGCCATTAAAGCTGTGTTGAAATCAACTTTAATAATTGTGCCATAGAGCAAAGAAATTCCTATTGATACAATTTGGCTGACTGCTGTCATTCCAATCCCTCTGAAAGATTCCGACCGTCCGGCTAAAAGCCGAGTGCCGTAAACTTTAATTTGCTGGGTGATGTTTTCCACCACCGGAATAAGAGGAGCGAACATTACAAGCGATTGAATAAAAGTTTCAAAGTTCATACAATTCACCTCCAATCATTTTATTGATAATTCAATTATTTTTTTCCTTTTGATTTTCCTTTTGATTTTACAACAACTTTCTTTCCTTTTTTAGCGAAAGGAAAAGGTTTTTTTACAGTTTTAGCCATTTATAACACCCCCTTTCTGATATTTAACAGTTTTTTCTTCTTTTCTTTTTTCAAAATATTCTGGGAATTTTTTCATTTGTCCGATTTCCGTATCCATATGTTCCACAATATATTGTTCCATATAAAGCAACTGATATTTTTGCTTGACGCAATGCTTGGAAAATTCCACATCTTGCTGGCCGTGCAAAAAGTCATCTTCATTCCAACGGAATCCTTGATACGCCTTGGCAGGCGCGGCGATAAATAAGCCTCCAATATGAGCGGCGAAAGAAACAAAGAAATCACCCATATCAAAATACATCGTACCGACACCGGGCATTTGAACTCTTGAACCGCCGCCCGGATTGTTTATTAAACCTTCAACGCGGGGCGATACTGCCAGATTTCGCGCCGAAGAAAATAATTCAACAATCGCTTTTAAAGTTCCTTCGCTTTGAAGCAAACAATCATTATCCATTTTTATTATAATATCAAACTTGCGGCCTAAACTTCCCCACCGTTCTATTTCATTCAACGCTTGATTCGACCCCTTGGATATGCCGACATTTTCTTCATTAGTGATAACAAAAGTATCGGGATATTGTTCCTCATATTCTTTTAACCATTCAGCCGTTCCATCAGTTGAACCATTATCAACAATAATATGAAAGAACGGATAAGAAGCGTTCCGGCGCAATGATTCAAAAGACCTTTGCGTATATTCCAATCGGTCTTTAACCAAAGTGAAAACCGCTATTTTAGCTTGCGGCGGCTGGCCTAACATTGTCTTCACGGCATAAATTGGACAAGTGGACGGCTCAAAAGGACGCGCGTGTTTCACATCTTCCTTCACCGCTTGTATCTGGTTCATTTCATCGTGGACATAATACTCGGTTAAAAATAAAGGCACGCGTTTTAAAAAGTACCCGCCCTTGGCTAACCTTACAGTTAAATTCCAATCGGCAAATCGGCGCAGACTTTCATCCCACCCCCCGATTTCCATAAACGCGCTTTTTTTCATTAGAATATCCGAGGTATCAATAAAGTTCATTTGACCCAATAAAACAATATCAAAATCATTAGCAATGCCCGGCATCGGTTTTTTCTTTCCGGTCGTATCAATCAGCATCCGGTCGCCGTAAACCAAGTCAGCGCCGACTTTAAGAATTTCCTCATATAAGATTCTTAAATGGTCGGGACGATATTGATTATCCGAATCAAGAAAAGCGAAATATTCGCCCTTTGCGAACTCAACGGCGTAATTTCTTACTATGCCCAAATAACCTTTAGAGGGTTCGGGATTTTTATAAAATAAAATCCTGTCGTCTTTTTGACGATAGGATTCTACTAATGATTCCGTGTTGTCTGTGGAACCATCATCAATGATGATAAGTTCCCAATCATTTAATGTTTGTTTTAATACTGACTCAATCGCTTTGCCTATCCATTTTTCTCTATTGAAAGTCGGCATCACTATTGAAATCAGAGGATTTTGATTTTCCATAAATTGGTTCTCCAATCTTTGAGCAGTCTGGGAGAACCAATCCCGCTCAAAGATAACTTAAGGATTATAATGTACTCAAGGAAGAAGAAGAATATATTAAATACGCTAAATCTTCATTAAGTCTACGAGTTGCGAAACTAGATTTCCAACCGATTGTACCCCATTGCTCCAACTTGGATTCCGGAGCAGGAATGCGGGTGATTATCTTCAAGCCGTATAATTCGGAAACACCGAAGAAGTCAGGACCGAAAATAAGCGTTTTATACACGTCCAAAGCTGAACCGGAAGTTGCGTTTTCCGCCGACCCGCTATTGATGTCAATAGGGGCTTGCGTTGTTTCGATGAATCGCACGCCGTGCAGGGTTCCAATTTCCCCCTGATAAATCCGTTTTACACCGGATTCGACGTACTTCGAAGCATCCAACCAATCGCCATCGCGCCTCAAATCGTGAGCCACATACGGGTGAATTAACCCGACATAGAACCCGTCCGAGAACGTAGGAGCAGATTTGTTGCGCAGATATGCTACAACCGTAGACACATCTATTCCGGACAATTTGTCCGTGGTCGCTACCGCGCTTTCCCACTGGGAAGCTGAAGCATAGTACTTACTTGAACCGCCGAACGCCACATCTCGGAGGACAGTGTCAATCCGTTTGCGCGCTTGATAGAGCAAGGCGTTGGTAAACTCGGTAAGAGTTCCCCGCACCGAAGTCTTCATCAAACGAGTCGCAACGCGGATAGCGCTGCCTTCCTCCTGCAGGTCTGCAGTCAAGTCGGTTGCTGAAACATACTGGGCATCCGGGTCATAACCTTCTGAAAGAGAAGATGTGACATCGGCAATGTTCTCCACACGGAGCCAATGCACTCTGTCACCTTCATTTTCAGGGATACTTCCCGTCCGGCCAAATCCTTTTAGGATTAAACCGGCCTCAAGGCGCTTAAGGAATTGTTCATTCCAAAATTCAGCCACTACTTGAGTTTGTACGCCACTCTGAATTACTGAATCAGCCATACTATGTTGTTTTTTTCTACTTAAACTCTAATATTGAACGCCGCTTTCAAAACCTCATCGCTGACCGTTCCCATTGTTTTGACTTTTTCCTCATCGGATAAAGACCGGAATTGTTCAGCGGTGATTCCGCCTTGCGGCGCGCCCGCTGGCGCTTGAAGATTATCGACTTTCACCTCAATTTTAGGCGATATTTCATTTTGATTTTCCGGCTGTTTTTTTTGCTCGCCGATTAAGGCTTGCAAATCAACCATCCGTTTTTCCATCTCATCAGGCGACCCTAAGGAAACGAGATGTTCTTTTCCTTTTAGGGAGGGATACTTCTCCGAAACCAAGCGGTTGCGAAGCGCGGAAGCCTCTGCTTCCAACTTTTCCCCTTTTGCTTTATTGGCTTCCGCCAAAATTTCATCAAGATTCTCGACTGATTCGAGCTTCTCTTGAAGACTTTGGTTTTGGGCCTTCAATCGGTCAACCTCCGATTGCATCTTCTGGAAAAAACCAGAATCTGACATACTACTCCTTATTGGAATCCCAGTGAAAGCGCCGATAAATCGGTGTTGTTCCACCTGTTCATCCCATTAGCTTTTAATATACCATTATTATACAATAAGTCAAGTCTATTGTCCAGCAGACTCCTGAAACTTTTTATAAATCTTTTGTCTGTCAAGATTTTTCAAATACTGTTTTTTTGTTATATCGCTTTTCTTTTCATTAGTATAGAAATATAAATCTTTATCCCAAGGCACAGCATTGAAACCAAAGAATTTCAGAAGTTCCAACCATCGTTCTTTATAATATTTCGGCTGGCCGTCCTTTCCAACAATCGGCGTGCCATCATCATACATCGCGTAAGGCTTGGCCAAGTTTACTATCAATCCCAATAAGGGCAGCTGATTACTGGTTATTTTAATAATATCATTTATCTTGGTGGCTGGCTTCCCTTTAATGGTTTCTAAAGTATCGGGATTTATCCATTGGTCAGTATTGGGATTATAAAGCACGGAAGTAAATTCACGGCCGGTAAAAGTATTAAGACGGAATTTTGATTCTATCGCCACTTTAATAAGAGGATTCATTGATTGAAACGCTTGGTCTAATGGAACAATATTTCCTCTAAGTATGTTCTTTCCCCATTCTTGAATTTCAAAAAAAGGATTCTGTCCGCGCAAAGATATGAAAAGAGGAACTTTTTTCCCGGTCTTTTCATCAGTAGCTGTAAAAGGAGAAGTAAAACGATTTTGAATATACTCCGGCAAGTCTTCCGCGTTATCCAAAGGTTTCATCGCATTCCATAATTTCACCCACATTACCAAAGCGCGCGGATTTTCATTGGCCAAGCGTCCGGTTAAAACAAACATATGCCGATACCAATTCCAAAAAGGAAATATTCTTTTTAAAATAGTCTGTTCAGGATTGGACAAGACTCGATAAGTAGGAAGCCATTTTTTTAAGGTATCCAAAGCTTCGTTCTGCAATCCTTTATCCGCGGACATAATTTTTGTCAGCATTCCGTCATAATCGCCTTTGGTTAATTTAGCCATATCAGTCGTAGCCACTTGAAGATTATTTTGAAAAATCTTGTTTAGATTTTCTTTGGATAATCTTTCCAATGAGGTGAAAAATATATTTTCCCTGAAAAAGTTTTCCATCTTATCGTTAATGCCCCAACCCGGCCATTTGGCCGCGGCCGCTTTTACTCCTTCATAACGAGTTTGTTTTACAAATCCTTTCGCCCCCATACCCATTGCTTGCGCTTCAGTCTTCATAAATCCCTGATGAATCATATCTAAATTCACCATACCGCTTTTAGCGTATCGGCTTATCTTGCGATATTGAAAAGGATTACCTCCGGACATAACCGTAAAAATTATTCCGGAAACCAAATTATTAACATACCAACGGGGAGAAAGAGCTAAGATACCGAATTTCCACCAAGCAATCGGCTGGTCAATCATTTTCCGCGCCCATCTTTCCGATTTGGAAGCCACCTCGATAAAACGCCCCAGTTGGTCGGAAGCATATTGCGGAATCCAAACTTCTTCGGCAATGGTAACTCCTAATCTGGGATTCTGGTCCCACATATTGCCGAACTTGGGGTCATCGGCTAAAATGCCTTTCATTTTGGCTTTTATCACATCATCCGCTTCAACCCTTGAAGCCACCTCGTCAATTCCTTCAAGAAGCAATTTTCTTTTATCTTCTCTGAATAATTTAAGGAATTTTTCCGGATTGGATTTAACATATTTATTTCTTCCTTTATTCAATCCTTTCAGCATTACTTCTTCCGAGCTTTTTCCCAAAGTTGAATAAACTTTTCTGATTAAATCGTGCATAATGAAAGTTGATTCTATTTCGTGCTTATAAGTCGCCATAGACAGAATAACATCACGCGAATAATTCTCCGCGCCTTTCATTTTCTTCACAAAATTAGGCGTATGAGCGACTATCGGCCTCGGCCGAGTTTCAAAAAACTTTCCGTATTTTTCCACAATATGATGATAATAAGTGGGATTATCTGCCGCTTTTTTAAAAGCGTCGGCAGTCATACCCATATCTTTTAAGGGTTTGAGTTTGCGTTCCAAAGCTTGGTCAAATTTTACAGCGTCAATTTTTTGCAACAATTCAGTATCACCCTCGAATACTCCTTTAACCATTTTATAAAATTCTTTCATTTCAGGAAACATATTCTTTTCTCCATTCATAACAAAATCAAGCTTCATTTTTGCAAAATAAGAACCGGCATTTTCACCTTGCTCTTTAATAATCTGGTCAAACAATTCCGGTGTCCAATCAGGACTTCTCTGTTCTAACATATCAACGAGGTCATTCATTGTTTTTTCCCAAGTCAATCCTTCATCTTCCAAAAATTGTTCAAAAGCGTGTTTCTGAACTTTCATTTTTCCCAGACCGGTAAATTTTTCAAACTTAGAAACATCTCCGCCTATTTCCGATAAGGCGTATTTTAATCCCTTTTTATTAAAAATTTCAACCGCCTTTTCTCCCGCGGCGATTATTTCCGCTTTAGCAATCCCCGGATTCCTTTTAGCGATTAAATCAGACGCGTACCTTTTAATTCCTTCCCGTTCCAACATAGCTTTATAAGATAAATCTTGAGCTTGTTTTTTTCCAATTTGCGCCAGAGTTTTCCAATAATTTTCAAACATATGCGATTGAAAAATTTTCTCAAATTTAGCCTTGGCCGGATTAGCGACTATATCCAAAAATTTATCTATCGGTCCATAAATCGCTTTACCTAAAACAATATCACGATTATATTCCACCGGCGCTTGGAGTTTTGTTTCCCACTCGCCCGCCTTGCCCGCCAAGCGGTCAAGTTCTTTATTCATCGCTTCTTGAAAAGCTTGCGCTTTTTGCGCTTCCTTAGATGTTAATTTTTCCGCTTTAAACTTATCCGCCGCTTCCGGATAATCAGTCGCGCTATATCCATAAGTCGTTTCTTTAATTTTCAATTCCTTGCCAACCGATTTAATTTCGTCATCTAAAAGTTTTTGGCGGTCAAGCATTTCCTTGAATTTCAAAAAATCAGCGCGCAAAGCTTCGCTGTCCGCGTATCCCAAGCCAGCGGCGATTTCATCGCCATACCGGCCAAAAATAGTTTTAGCGTTAGCGCCGGTAATTTCTTTGCCTACTTCCGGCAATTCATTCTTATATTTTCCCACTGTTAATTTAAGCAATTTTTTCAATTCATCAAAAGGATGTTGATTTAAAGCTTCTTTCAAACCATCTAATTCCACTTGGGTTTCCTGCAATTTTTGATACTTCTGATGAGTCGCCGCATCAGCCGCATCCATTGCTTTCATTTCTGGAGCTATTTCCAAAGTCTTTTTAACGGGAGTATCCTCGTGAATATATTTTCTTATGGCGGCCGCCTCCGGCGTATCTTTTATAAAAAAATCAATATTATCGCCGGTTTCATCCAAAACCTGCAATAATTTTTTCTTCATCAAATCAGAACCGTTTTCCACAATTTGATTCGCCTCTTTAAAAGCCTTTTCCTGCAATACGGCTTTTTCCCCTATGTCGCCAATATCAATCTTTGGCGGCCGTTCCGAATAAGTCGGCAACCAACCTTTTTTGCCCTTTACATCAACTTCAAAAACATCAACGCCTTTATAGGCTTTATTTGTTAATTCTTTAGCGGCGGTTTCCGCCGCTTCTTTGGTCATCGGAGCCGTATCATCAACAAGTTTACCGGCTATTCTCCCGGCTGTTTTAATCGTATCTTCTCCGCCTATTACTTTAATATCAGCGTGTCCGGCCATTCTGATTGGTTCCGCTTCCACGGTAAACTCCGCACTCTTAGCAGTTAAAGCTTTAAGACTGGATATTCTTTCTTCTAAGGTTTTTACAGCCTGTCCGGTTTTTCTCGGAATAACCAATTTTCTATTAAATACTTTACCCGCCAAACCCGTCTTGGAAATTCCATAAACCTCGCTGATTGTTTTCTGGCCCAACGCCACTTCTTTTATCGCCGCCCTGCCCAACTTCCACCAAGAACCGGGAAGCAGCATTACATCGCCGATTGAAATAAGCGGTCCGGCTAAAGCCATCTGCATTTTATGATTATCATAATATTCTATGGCTTTCCGTTCAAAATCATCCGCGGTTCCATTGGAATATTTAAACGCCACCACCGTTCTCGCCCAATCCATCGCTTCTTTTTTATGCTTCTCTGGCGTAGTCATTATCCCATATTCTTTCAAACCGGCGCGCAATGCCGAGTCTTTTTTTAAAAAAGGGTCAACCGCGTTAAAAGCAAAAGAACCGAAAGTCCGCAACGGACTGAAAATAAAAGCGTCCGGCAATCCTTTGGCCACATTCCACATTGATTTCCCCACTTCCACCGGCGCGGAAATAAGAGTATTTTTTATTCCTTCCGAAGAAAAGGTTCCCACTCCCTTATCTTTTAATTTTTGCGCCTCGCTTCTAAAATCAGGAGGCGCAGGCGCGGGGAAAATATCTCTCCTTAACCAATCTTGACCGCCGGTGGATTGCTTCACCTGATTCATCCAATCATCCAAAGCTTGCCGCCGTTCCGTGTTTACATTTTGCGCTTCGGCATAAAATTTTTGCGAATCAAAATTCTCCGCAGTTTTTTGCTGCGAAGCAATCATTTCTTCTTTATATTTTTTTTCCGCTTCTTGAAAAATTGCCATAAATCAGAGCTAAAGCTCCATATATTATCGGCCAAATAAACCCTTGGCAAAGGAACGAAAAGCGCCTACGCCTTTAGAAGCCGCGCCTTGCGCCGCATTAAAAGCGGAAGCTAAATTTTGTCCGGCAATATCAACCGCTCCTTGACCGACTTGCCCGATACCTTGGCCAACCGCTTGAACCGCGGGGGCGGCCGCGCGAGCAATTCCTTGAGCGGCTCCTCTGGCTCCTTGAACATTTTGAGCGGCTACACCCATAGCGCCCTCAACCCCTCCTTGCGCGCCCGCCGCCATACCCAAAGCGCCTTGACCAAGATTATAAGCGGATTGATTCTCCGGAATAGTCATTTGAGGCGTTTGCGGTTGTTCCTGTTGCGGCGCGGCCGGTAAAGCGTTTTGCGCGTCAATTAACGCTTTCTGTTGAGTACGATTGGCAATCGCGCGCGAATCGCCTTGCATTTGTTTTTGTAAAGTATTTATATCCATTCCCGAATTTAATGAATCCAAAGCATATGATAAATAATCAGCCGGAGCTTCCGAACTTTTTTCTCCGGTTGGACTGCTCAAATCGGGAGAACCGATAGTCTGCCGGTACATTTGATTGATATATTTCAGTTTATTAGTATTTTCTTCGTGTTTATCTTTATCTAAAACAATAGAAAAAGCTCCATCCGGGTCAGCCGGGTCGGAAGAAATTTGACGGCTTATTCCGTTGGAATCAATAAATTGACCCTCATCTCTCATCGCTTGACGAGCCGCTTGAGCGGCGGCTATCCGTCCCGCTTTAGTATATGAGGAACCGGCGGAAGCGCCAGTTATGCCCCGATTGATTGAAAGCGTCCCTTGAGCATTGGGCAGATTCACTACTAATCGTTTTTCCGGGTCGGTTCCTTCCAATCTTCCTTTAAAAACCGCTTGGCGCGGATTGATAGGAACACCGCTCGGAGATTCGCCGTCATTTATTTTGACTGTTATAAAATCATCATTATCTTTAATTTGCGATTTGCCGACCATAGTCAGATTCATCGCTCCCTCTTTAGACATATCTATTACCCCCACCATTTTATCTTCATTGCTTTCAATATTCAACCGCCAATCTTTAAAAATACTCTCGGCTGACCCTTTTTCTTCCGCGGCTACTCGGTCATCATAATTTTTATAAGGATTAGCCATTCCTTCGGGAACTTTCCCCGCTAAAATTTCTTGTTTGGCTTTAAGTATTTTACTTTGCGTATCAGAACTTAAATAATTCCAAGTATCTTTATTCTCTTGAACAGCGTCCAGTTGAGCCAATTTATCGCTCCAAATCCCTCCGGGATGTCCGGGGTCGGTTAATTGAATAAATGTGTCAAAGCCTATCTCGTAGTTTTTTAAACGGCGATAAGCTTCATCGAGTTTTTCTTGGGGTTTTAAATATATTTGATTAGCCATAATAAAATAATTCAATTAAATAAATCAGCAACAGAATCTTCAGCCGCTTTTTGTCTGGCTTTTTCTTCCTCCTTAACCGCCGCTTTCTGTTCGCCTAAAAGAGCGCGCCGTTCCGATTCCATTTCATTTTTAATTTGATTCAACAGTTGCTGGCCGCGCAGATAATAAGCGGCGGATAGATTTTTTGACCCGCCTACGGCCGCCATTTTGGAGAGCTGGCTCACTTTAATATAAGCTTCCTGCAAACCGACTTTCTTAGAAATCACATCGCCGGATAAAGTATTAAATTCCGTTTCCAAGTTTCTTTCCAAAGATTTATGCTGATACACTCTCTTCATCGTGTTCACTTGATTTTGAAAAACTCCGGGGGTAGCCTGTTTACCAATTTCATCCAACTGGCTGAAAAACTTTTTATTATCCACTTTTTCATTATTCCATTCCTCGGCCAGATTACTTAATCTTTTGGAAAGAGCATCCTGCTGAATTTGCTTGAATTCAATCGGCGCCATCGCCAGCTTTTCTTGAAAACCTAAAAGCTCTGACGGTTTGACCGGAGCGGTGAATCCTGTATTGGGTGGAAGTTCAAATTTATCGTAAGCCATAAATTATAACCAGCCGGTCACTGTTTTAGTGGTACCGGTTATTTTTTTAGTCGGGTCGACATAATAATCATTGCCCACCTTAAATACATAAGTGGGAAGTTTCCCGTCTTTTTTATATTTATTTAAAGAATTTACATCTAAAATCTTTTCAAAATTGGGATTATCAGCGCGTGTTATATCCTTATAACTGCCTTTATATCCGCCCATAACCGCGGCATTTTCATACATTCGCGAGTCCAATCCGGAACGAAGGAAAAAACTGTCGCCCACCTTGTAATAATCTCCTTGACTTATATTTTTCATAGCATTCGCATTCAAAATCTGACGAACATTATAGCTGGGCGCCGGAGGAGTAATTTGAGCAGGAGGCTGGACAATTTCTTGAACAGGCGGTTGGACAATACTTGTATCAGGAGCAGGGGTGGGGGTGGGTTGAGCATTATCCACGGGAGCGGGAGCGGGGGTGGGGGTTTGAATAGGAGTAATATCAGTCAGACCCGGCACCGCTTTAGCGGTGATTATCGGCATACCGTATTTGGTCAAATTTCCGGCCTCTCTTTCCAAATTTTTATAATCCGTTTCCGCGTTTATAAAAGAATCAAAAGATGTTTTATAAGGCGCGTAAGCATTTTGCACTTTGGCATAATTTTCCGAAGTGGGATTCATTCGATATTGCTCCACAGCCGTATCATAATCCGATTTCGCTTTCATAAATCCTCCATACGCATTATTATATATTGTCGCTTGAGCATTCAGTTTTCCGGAGAATCTGAATTGCCGCCGCGTGTCATCCGCGTCAAGAACCATAGTGTTTACTTTTCTTTGTTCATCTGAACCGTGTCCATAGCGTTGTTCCAAATCCTTTAACGCGCCGATATATCCGGTAAGATTTTCTTCTTGGTCATAACCGCCTTCCGCGTTCCTTTGCGCGAAAGCGCCCGTCCTGAACATTGATTCCAATTCTTTAAGTTTAAAGTCCGGAGTAATCCGATAACGCGTTTCATTGATTGATGCCGCGCGAGCGGAAGCCGGGTCGTATAAATTATGTTGATTATCTAAAAATCCTTTATAAGTATTATAATCAATCATTCCGGTATTGAATTTAGTTCCCATATCCTTTTCTTGGGCAAAGCGCGTTGTTTCCTGCGATTCATTAAAAATCCGGGTTAAATTATCCAGTTGCTGTCCGCCGGATTCTTTAAAAATATATTCTTTCTCGCCAGACGGGGTTTCCCCTTTTCTCTTGGAAACATAACTCGCCAAATCGGCAAAAGACAAATGTCCGTCTTTAAACATTTGTTCATTCATCGCGTCATCTAAATTTGATTTAGTGCTTTTAGCTCCTTGAAAAGCGGTAGCTATCCCCTCCTTTTCCATCCGAGTTCCCGAACCGGATAAACGGGATTGAAAAAAAGAATTCAATTCATCAAACTTGCCCGGCAAGTCGCCGTTTACCCATTTCATTATCATTTCATTATCGCGCGCGGTAGCGGTCTGCCTCCAAAATTGGGCGCGTTGCATCGCATCGGCGACCGAAGATGTAACATTCATTTTCTTTAATTGATTTTTCCAAAGCATATTATTAACGTATTATTGCCACATTCTTTTACTTTGTCTTCTTTTTATCGGTCGCTCATTAGGTTGTTCTATAGGTTTTATTAAAGTATATTCTTTTCTCAACTGGTCTTCACGCGCTTGAGTTTTTCTTCTCATATCGTCACTTATTCTTTGAGGGTCGCCTCTTGGTTCATCTATTATTGTTGGGAATCTTTCTAAATTTGGAAACCTGCTTCGGAGCGCTTTTTTTTTCGCTCCTTCAATTCTAATGCGGTCCATATTTGTTTCCGGTTTATTTATTATCGTTGGGAATCTTTCTATCATACTAATTCTAATTAAATAATAATAATAATAATATTATTGAGGAGGCATTACCACGGAGCCGGGCTGAACCGGACCGGTGGGGGCAACCGGCTGATTGGTCGGATTGCCCTGTCCCATATTTTCCGGATTAGGCATTGTGCCGCCGGAAGGCTGGGTAGGTTGAGGAGGAGTTAAGGCCGTTATCTTTTCCTGCAAGGCCATTTGATTCTGTTGCATTTTAATCACCATATCGGACATCTTTTCCGGAGAAAGAATCGGGTTGAAGTCTTCCCACGCTTTCAAAGTCATCACATCCTCGGGCGAGCGATAGCCCAGTTCTTCCAAAGCGATTGTCCGAGGCAAGCCCAAACGGTCGGTCTTATTAACCACATTGGAAATCATAATCGATTCATCGCGCGGGAAGCGGAAGCGCGGTTTCAGTTCTACGGAATAATTGCCGTTAATCAATTCTTTGTATTTAACGGTCTTTTTCTTGCCGTCAATCTCATAAGAATATTCCTTATTTCTTTTTTCCAATTCTTTTAAATAAAAAGATAAAATACCTTTTAAAGCCGGACGCCAATTTTTATAAATCGTCTGGGCAATCTGCAAGGTGGGCGTGTACTGGACAGTTAAAGAAACGCCGGTGTTGATTGACCCTTCGGGCGTTCCCCAAACGGCCGGAGGCAGACCCAGCACTTTCATTATCTCATCAGTGACGCGGTGAAGCGCTTGCTCCATATTGTAAACATTGCCTTTCGGCTCGAACATTTGAACATTGATATTATTGCGGGAAACCACAATGCCGCTTTTCCACATCGCGCGCAGCGCGTCCACTTCTTTCTGCGTCGCGTTGGAAATAATCACCTTGGGTTTGGAATAAATTTTAACGATATCCATTTCATCGGAAATCATTTCATTGTATCGATTGATTAAAGGAATATAATCGGCCAATAAAGAAATGCCGTTGGGTTGAAACGGCCTCTGGAAAGACGGAATCATTTTAAACGGCAGTTCGGAAAATCCGTGCAAAGATGTTTCTTTTAAAATATTTTTCTCGGTAAACTTGACCGTATATTTTTCATTGTAATAAGTGATGACCGGAACCAAGTCCGAACCTTGCAATAAACCAAAGTCCCAGATATTGGAAGCGCTAAAAGCGGTGTCGGAGAAATTAAATTTCTCATTTACTCCGTATTGGTCTAAAATACTGGAAGCGTTTTGGAGAGTGATGATAAAAATTTCTTGAAGCCGGTCAAATTTAGAGGAAGAATAAACCATTCGGCAATGACCCGGAAAAATATTCTGAATATTCAAAACATCTTTTTCTCCCATTGGATGATAAAGAACGGTATCGCCCAAACAAATGCCGGTTTCCAAACCGTTCTGGCATTCCAGCACATTCAGTAAGGTTTCATCCAACACCTTTTCCCGAATAATTTTCCCCAGCGCTTCGGCGCGATTGACTTCTTCGTAAAACTTAGGAATTTCTTTATTGCTGATATCATACCCGGCCATAATTTCCGAATCCCGCGGTACGCGGACTTCCGGAAATTCGTCCATCATAAAGTGGGCAATCATTGAAACGGCGCGGCGCGCCAGATTAACTTGTTCTTTGTGGCGGCCCGGCTCCCGGACCATATACTTGTCCGCGTCGCCCAAGTAATAGTCCAAATATTTTTTATACAAATCAATTCTTCTTTGAGCGTCAAATAAAAGTCCGGACGAATTAAACTTCGTTTTAAGCAAACTCAAAGCAATGGAAGATTCCATTGTTTCTTCTTTTTCGCAAGTAAACGGATTTAACATATTCGTTAATTCCAGAATTGGACGCTTTCCGCCGAAGAAAGCGGGTCAAAATAAGTCATAATCGGCACATCGTCTTCTTGAACCAGCTGTTCCAAACGCCACGCTACCAGACCGAGGCTCATCACGCAATCTTTTATCAACCTCTTATCATCTTCCCGATACGCATTTAATTCCCTTTTTAAGGCCATAAACGGGTCAGCATTAAGCTTTCCATCAGGCGCTGGCGCTCTGAATTTACCTTCGTTATTATTATACAATAAAAACTTTCGCAATGCAAACATCAGCTCTTTTTTGCCTTCCGCCCGGAAACCATTGGGGAAAGTATTGATTGTGTCAAGGTAGCTTTGAATCACTGAACCGCCTAAAGAGCTGGCATCAATGGCCACATCCGCGTCATTATACTCCTCGGCCAATTCAATCAATTCTTGAATCTGATTTTGCGGGTTCTTGGAGTTTCCCCGATACCTGATTATCTTAACAATGGGAACAAAGCCGTCCCGCCAATCAGTGATATCGCAAACCGTATAAACCGTATAAAAAACCTTACCGGCCGCAAAATCGCAGCCAATGCAGTAAGTTCGGCCGGATTTTGCTTCTTGGGTTTCCCAATCGCCGGAAAACAAATTCTTAACCGCGTCCGCGTTAAAGTACTTGCCCACATTGCCGACAAAAATGCCCTCAAAAATCTGTTGAGCCATTTCCGGAGAATCTTCCTCAATCTCTTTTCTTTTCTTGGCGATTATCTTTTTAGACAAGAAAATATTATCCGTCATCTTGCCAAGAAAAGATTTCCAAGTATCCGTTTCTTCGCCCGCCTTGGATTTGATTTCATTTAAAATATCGGTGATTGAACGAGAGCCTTTTTCCTCCCATAATTCCGCGAACAAAGAATGATACGGTTCGGTATTATTCATCCCGGTCATTACCAATTTCTCGTAAAACTCATAAGTGTTGGATTGGGATTCCGCGCCGGATTCCTGCGCGTCCGCGTCCGCCGTGCTGATTAAGCAGAGGGTGCCGTCGTGCTTGACCAGCCGGGACGGCAAGCGCGCCATCACCATATCTTCTAAACCCGGCTCCAAAGCGCATTCGTCCATTGATATCAAGCCGAATTGCTGGCCTTGAATCATCGCGCCCTTGTCCCCTTTAGTACAAACGATTTTAGTTTCCGCGCCATTGGAATAAATAATCGGTTTGCCCGACACCAAATAACGGGAGGGCAGTTTTAAGGGTTCAATCAAAAAGTTCTGCAAGCGGCATTCATTATGGATATAATCGGATTTGACACCGTCCGGGTCGTTATCCCAAAAGAATTGGGATTGAAGAATTAAAAGAATATACTCATAAACCTGCGAAGCCTGTTCCAAGCGGGGAGCCATATTGACCGTCTTATACTTTTGAAAGACCAGCCCCTTATTGGTTATCCAACTCTCGTCTTCGTCCCAACCCTTTAAATTGAATTTATAAAAGGCGGCCCAAATATGAATGACGGCCACCATAAAAGATTTGCCGTATTGATTGCTGGGCGCGAACACCAATTTCTTAAAAATAAGGAATAAGCGCAAAAAGAATTTCTGGCCGGGATGAAGCCTTACCCCTAAAATATTCTCGGCAAAATAAGCCGGGTCGTTTTGTCCTCGTCTTAAAATATCGGGCGCTACGCCAAAATGTTTAACTCGTCCCATCGCCGCCAGCTTAATAGCCACTGAATGTTTTTTTCTCTGTTCGTGAAATCGCGCCATTTGATTTTCCTTTTCCCCTAAAATCCTTTCCTGTTCGTCTTTTTGGAGCGCATACATTTCTTCATCGCTTTTTATCCCCTCCTCTATCTTCATCCGAGCAAGAATCTTATATAAGGTCTGATAAGAAAAAGGAATCTCCGAAAACTTTTCTTTCATCGCCAAAAACAATTTCTTGTGGGTCAGCCGAATATTTTTCCAAATAAACTCTTTAGCCTCCGGAAAGCGGGGAGATTTCTCCATTTGGCTTATAAAAGTTCCGGGTAAGGTTTTATCCGGCTTTTCTTTCAGCTTGTATAAATCCTCCGTAAGAACAGAGGTACTTGACTTAATAACGGGCATAGGTATATAATGAATTTAGTTAATTAAAATATAGCACCCTTTAAGGCTATTGACAAGATTTTAAGGGTATGCTATAATCATCTTATGAGGTTATATTTTAGTACTGAAAAGTATCTTCATCGATTAAAACCACAAAGTCTGTAAAAAGACCGAGTGGTTTTTTTCGTTATTTGCTAAGGTTAGCTCTTTTTCAACGCCATCATCTGTCAACTGTTCTTTTTACTTGATGATGGCGCTGAAAAGGAATTAAATGCGCATAAATTAAGGCTAAAGCCCCAAGCGTTAAGCTAAAGCTCATATGAAAAGAAAAATTGAAAAAGAAGGAGATTTATGCAGAAAATGCAATTTTCCGGTAATTAAAAGAATAACAAAAGATACAAGAAGCAGATTAAAAAGAGCTTATTGTTTCACTTATCACCTTTATTGCCCGAATTGCCGACAAATATATCTGGTGGAAAAAGCTAAAATTACCACTGAAGAAGCTAAAAAGACTTCCCGTTTTAATTCCTTAAATTTAGGGATTTAAAATGGTTAGTTTTTACTAACCGGCGACTGCAACTCAAATTATAGGGGTCGCCTGACAGAAAAGCCTATAACCTAAGGAACACGGATTCCTCCGGTTCAAGAAAGAAACACAAGTTTTATTGCCACTCCCAACCGTCATAATAAAGCTTGAACTGTCCCTATAACGGCTTAGGGAAACCCCGTCCTATTAAAAAGTTGGCGGATAAGCGAGAATAGAAATCCAATTTTGTTTTCAAGGTCATCGTATCAATTCCTTGATTAGTGGCAAATCTATTCTAACGGTAACAGCGCCATAAACTTTTTAAGCTTTAAGACATCTTCGTAATGTTTTAAAAGGAGAGAACGCAAATAATTGGATACGCATAGTGTAATTTAATATTACACAATGAGTTGTTCTAAAAGTCAACCCTTTTGACTAATAGGAGAACATTAGTGTTTTGTTTTGTTTTTTTTTGAATCGCCGTTGAATCGGCAACCCGTTAAAGCCGTTTCCTTGGTTAAGAAAGAGAAAGGGAGTACAGTAATGTGAGATTAAAAAAAAATAATATTAGATTGGCGGAATTTGGGTTTGGGGAGAGCGGTTTTGGGAATATGGAGAGAGATTTGGGGTGTATATATTATTATATATACGAATGGGTATTATTTAAAGCCTACTCCCCCATTGACAAATTGAAATGGTGAAATGAAAAAAAAGGAAAGGAAAGGAGAGAGAAAATTTTGCCCGTGGGTATTTAAAAAAAACTCCCGCACTACCCCATTTCTGAAATTCCCATAAGAATAGGCCGAAAACTATAACACTTTTCTCTTTTTTGTCAAGTAGTATAAAACCCCTATGAATTCACAAAAGAAAAAAGAGCGCAAAGGAAAACCGGCCTATTGGCCGGTTATCTTTTTTAGGCGTTCCAATTGTTTAGTTCCTCAATCAATTCCGCAACCGTTCCCGAAAAAGAAAAAATAGCGTACTTCATATAATGGCGGAATAAATCAATAATCCATAGACTAATACTATAATTGCGGCGATTTCCCATTTTTGTTTTTTGTTTTCTTTGTCGTGATATTCTTGCATTTGTTTTCTTAATGTTCCCGAATAATAGATGACTCGCATATTGTTTTTTATTTGTTTTTTAGTTAATAATTCCGCAAGCTTTTTTAAATTTTACTTCATCAAACCGTGGGTTATCTTTTTTTAATTCTTTGACTAAATTTTGAATAAATTCTGGTACATTCTTTACAGATACATACAATAAATGAGAATTTACTAATTTTGCCAACATAATATAATCTTTTTTTGTCATATTGTTTTTATATTTTAATTGATAATATTTTATCGGAAGCGTTAAGCGTTGACCGCTCAAGCGGGATAACTCAACGCCTCCGATAGTGTCGCTAAGCTTTAGCTTAACGCTTATTCTTTATTATCCGCTCGTTCCGTTCAAAAATAAATTGCTATCATCTCAGGCCGTAGGCCTTGCTATATCTCTTTTATTTTTGGGATACCAGCAGAAGATTTTTAATTGTTGTCAAATAACTTTTTTAATCGGTTTACCATTCATACCCGCCATAGGTCGGCGCGTCAATGTTATCCCGATAAATCCAATCGCTCCACCATTAAAGACTTTTATTTTAAATCCTTAATACATACATTATACTGCATAATCTTAACCCTGTCAATAGGCTAAGGTTAGCGTTAATATAGCAATAGCTCCTATCAAGTCGCTAAGTTGTGGATAACTTTACACCCCTTAAATACACCCCTTGAGCTTTAGCTTAACGCTTGACTTTATAACTTTTTATGTTATAATATAATATCTCTATTATGCTTTAGCTTAACGCTTGATTTTATAATTTTTTATGTTGTAATAAAACGCCGTTAAAGTCGCATTCCTGAGCTTTAGCTTAACAATTTGCTATAGGTTATACGGATGGATAAGAAAAGCCGGAACAAATCATTCCGGCTCTCTCTATTGCGCTCTCTATATAGAGAAGACAAAGGCGATAATCAATAATGCAATTACTACCTTAATTATCTCAACGGCTATCAGCCACCCGCTTACTTTCATTGCTTCTTTTTTCCATTCGCCTCCGCTTTTCCTTATCGTATATGGCTTTATAGTATGGCGCATATTTTATTTTTATTTTTCCGTCTGTTTTTCCGCTTCCTCATTTATCGCTTCCGCCATAGCTGTCAATTCCTCCCGATACTTTTCAATCAAAATGCTATGCAAGGCGCGTCGTCCGGTCTTTGACAGTTCCAATCCGCCGGTTGCCTCATCCCAATACACGAAGTTTGCTTTTAACAGGCTTTTAGTAGGAGCGTCAAACCACTTGGCCGTTAAAAAACTTAGTAATTTTGTCATAATTCCACCCCCTTTCTTTATAGTTTATAATCACAATTTGGCATTTTTTATGGCCTAATGGAGTGTCGCACTTGTCATATTGACTTACAGATTATAAGTTCAAATGGCGCTGGCTTTACTCCGCCGTAAGATTGATTTTAAAGCGTTCTTTTTATGCTACCAAATTGTCTTTGATGCTTTGTTTATACCTCCGATGAAGTCGCGCGTAGACGGTTGCTTTTTCTTTGTCGTAATACCGGCCGTCCTTCCTCCGCTCTTTGTACAGCGCTTTGGCGTGTTCCAATTTTTCCGGCTTGCAAATATAATCTATGGAACGCCTTGAAATTCTATTGTTAAATCGCCGGACTATCTCTCTAACGGCCAATCGTTCAAAATTATACATAGTCAAGATATTGGCTCTATCCTCCGGTGTTATCTTAACGCGCCTGTCCAATTCTCTCGGTATCTTTGCTTTGGTTCTTTGGAATTTATACGGCATAATTGAGCTTTAGCTTAACGATTGTTTACAATTTAATGTCATTCAAATTTACTTTGGTTATTCCGGCCGGTATGTCATATTCGGCAATTTCAAATCCTTTGCTCTCATCCGGCAATCGGAAGCCTAAAATATTCTTATACCCGATAAATTTTCTGTGTATTTCCGACCACGAACACAACACAAGATAATTTTTACCGTCCGTCAACGCCGTAATTTTTCTGGTAGAAAATATCCACGCTATATTATCCACCGCGTCATAAATTATGGCTACTCCGCTGAAGTCGCTATCTTTAATGTGCTGGCGCAGTCCGTCCTCGGTTATCGGTTTGTCTAAGCTTTCTAAAAATTGCATTGTATCCGTTGTGTCGTTTTCTTTTTGTTTGTTTTCGTGATACCGCCTGCTTATCTTTTTATATCGCTTGCCGGATATCTTTTCCCATTCCTGTTTATTATTCATCATTGAGTAGACACTCTGTCCATTGACAAATTCAGTCTTAAGCGTTGGCGCTTCCGGTTCCGGTTCCGGTTCTTTCTCTTTTTCTTTTTCCCACCCTAAAGACTGCCACCCTAAACCGCGCTCATAAGCGCCTAAACTGCCACCACTGCTATAACCGCCGTATTCTCTTTTTAAATAAGCCATTCCATTATGCGCCATAAAATACCGGCCGTCTATATCAAAAAAATGTACATTCTCTTTCTTAACGCTTCCCGTTGACGCTAACCGCGTATGATAGGCTATCATCTTTTTATTGACAATGTCTTGCATCGCCGAAGAAGTCGCAAATACTTTGTCATAGTCCGATACCTCGCGTACTACGCCTATGGCGTTTTCCTTGTCCACCGTCAAAACGCCCGCGCCGTGCGTTTGCGTACGCATAGTATCTTCTTGCGCGTTTATCGCATTAAACAGTTCGTATTCTTTACCGGCATTTATTTGAAACGCTACTAATAATTTACACATAATTTTTAAAACGATGGTTCGTTAGTTTTTAATAATTTAAAATAATTTCTAACTTTCGCTTCTCTTATAAACACATCGGCAACAGTCAGCCCATAATCCGATAAGATTTTTTTCAAGTATTTTATATTTTTTTCTTTTATGTTTGCGCCGGCGGTAAAACGCCTTGGCGCGTACATTTGTAAAACTATTTTGGCATTCATTATTTTATTTTTCAATGCTTCTTTTTCTATTGTATATGTCAATTCCTCCGTCAAGAAATCATTATAAATATACCTGTCATAATTCGGCAATTCGTAAACATCGTGCGGTAATAATGTTCCACTTCTTATTTCACCCTCTAAATTTCTATCATTATCTTCCAAAATATAGCTCATTCTCAAATCTCTCTTTTCCGCGTCCGGCATAAGGTTTATATGGTCATTTAAATTCAGTTCTCTTTTACTTTTTTTTCTTTTAATGGTAAAGCTTCTTTTCAAAAATTTATCCGCGTTATTCAAAAAGTATTGCGTTTTGGTTAATGTCCATTGTAAATACTCCCACATTTTTTTTGGTTCATTACTCGGCCAAATGCGAAACTCTATCGTCCCGTGCTTGCTCATTGCGGGCATAAGATTGATAAATTTATATCTGTCCCCGTTTTGCAAGGCGTCTTCATCTTGATTATTTTTTTTGATTTTAGCATAGGTAGATTGCTTCCGATATTCCAGTACTTGGCTGTATTTTTCCCGCAAGCTCCATTCAAAAAAATTTAAAAATTCCGGACTTATCAATTCAGCCGGCTCCCGCGGTTTAAAACTAATATGAATATGAAACCCCATTGACTTATTATAATGGAATAAATTTTTTTCCCGCGCATTCTGCAATGCGTCAAATAATTTTTGAAACTTGTTTAAATTTTTAATCGGTTCGGCCTCGCTGGTATATTCTATAATGCTTAAATCTTCGCACCTGTTTTCCTCGCACCTCCGAATACTGCCATCGCCTTTTGTTTCTCCGCCAAAGGCGCTTATTATTTGCGCGGGTACGCGCCGTCCCCATTCCCCCTCAATCTCTATTCCGATTTTATGAATTTGGCTTTTCATAATTTATATTTCAATTATTAAATCGCCGTGTACGCTGTAATCTTCAATGAAGTCTTGATAATATTGTTTTACAAAGCGTACAATATTACGGATACCCTCCGAACAAGTCGCAAAAGGCATATCGTGATTGATTAAAATTTTTCCCTTGCCTCCGACCGTCCGTAAAAAGGCGATATTAAAAGTGCTGTTGCGACTTGTT
>Ga0209417_1001680_pt1 | contig 39293 bp, 40 predicted proteins | sample RifGroF2_FD_184002 | JGI IMG/M metagenome (GOLD analysis project Ga0209417, IMG submission 184002) | Groundwater microbial communities from Rifle, Colorado, USA - Groundwater F2 (SPAdes) (version 2) | ecosystem: Environmental > Aquatic > Deep subsurface > Groundwater | place: Rifle, Colorado... | reverse complement strand
AAACGCAACAACAGCAACCTTTTTCATAAGAGTCCCTTAGATTTTAGAACCGACTCACAAGTATTCACTCCTATTTCCTGTAACTCATACATTACACGGGTAGATGGCTTGTTTATTTTCAAAATTCTTCCGAGATCAATAGGTGTACCTATTACAACAGAATCACAATCGGTTTTATTAATTGTTTCTTCTAGATCTTTTATTTGATCATCTCCATATCCCATTGCAGGTAGTAACACACCAATGTTAGGATATTTTTTAAATGTATCCGAAATTGAATTAACAGTGTAAGGTCTAGGATCAACAATTTCTTTAGCACCAAGTTTTCGTGCTATTACTGTTCCGGCACCGTATTTCATTTCACCATGTGTAAGAGTCGGACCGTCTTCAACGACAAGCACACGCTTATCTGTAATTAGTTCAGGTTTATCAACTGTTATAGGTGAAGCAGCTTCTATTACAATTGCCTTTGGATTAACCGAATGAATATTATTTCTTACAGTTACAATTCCGTTTTCATCTGCTGAATCTACTTTATTAATTATCACAGCATCAGCCATTCTTAAAGAAGTATTGCCGGGATAATAGCGCATTTCGTGACCCGGTCTGTGAGGATCAACTACTGTAAAAGTAAGATCAGCTTTATAGAAAGACATATCGTTATTACCGCCGTCCCATAAAATTATATCGGCTTCTTTTTCTGCTTCACGTAGGATTGCTTCATAATCAACGCCAGCATAAATAACTCCGCCGCGTGCAATGTGCGGTTCATATTCTTCTATCTCTTCAATAGTGCATTCATGTTTTTTTAGATCATCAATCGTTGCAAATCTTTGTACTTTTTGTTTCACTAAGTTGCCGTACGGCATAGGATGACGTATTGCAACAACTTTTTTCCCTGCCTTCTGCAAAAGTGAAACGATCCTTCTTGAAGTCTGAGATTTACCGCATCCGGTTCTAACTGCTAAAACAGCAACAACCGGTTTTGTACTTTTGATCATTGTTTCTTCAGAACCCATTAATCTAAATGATGCACCGGCTGCATTTACGATTGACGCTTTGGTCATTACATAATCGTATGTTACATCAGAATAGGAAAATACAACTTCATCAACTTTTAGATTTTTGATTAACGAAACAAGTTCTGATTCTTCATAAATCTTTATTCCGTTCGGATAAAGTTTACCTGCTAATTCGGTAGGATAAATTCTGCCATCAATGTTTGGGATTTGAGTGGCAGTAAAAGCAACTACATTGTAATTCTCATTATCTCTGAAAAATACATTGAAGTTATGGAAATCTCGTCCGGCAGCACCCATAATAAGGACGTTTGTTCTTGACATTTTTTACCTCATTTGTTTTTTATTCAACTGTTACGCTTTTTGCTAAATTTCTTGGTTGATCAACATTCAACCCTTTCAACACGGCAATATGATAAGCCAGTAATTGCAAAGGAATAACACTTAGAATAGGTGAAAGAATTTCTTTTGTTTTTGGAATCTTAATAACATGGTCCACCATTCCTTCTATCTGGGTATCGCCTTCATTTACAATAGCAAGTATTCTACCCTTTCTTGCTTTAACCTCCTGGATATTACTTATAACTTTTTCATAAACCGAATCTTTGATAGCAATAAAAACAACAGGCATATTTTCATCAATCAAAGCAATGGGTCCGTGTTTCATTTCTGCAGCAGGATAACCTTCTGCATGTATATAAGATATTTCTTTTAGTTTTAATGCACCTTCTAAAGCAACAGGGAAATGATATCCCCTCCCTAAATACAAGAAATTTTTCGAGTCAACATATTTTTCAGCGATACTTTTTATATACTCATTTTGCCCAAGTATTTTCTCAACCTTTTTATTCAGTTCATACATACTTTTAATAATTTCCTGACCTTGCGGCAAATTCATATTCCGTTTTCTTGCTAGTAATAATGTTATTAACGCCAGCACAACAATCTGGGACGTAAATGCTTTTGTAGAAGCTACTCCTATTTCGGGTCCGGCATGAATATAAACACCCGTATCACTTTCGCGAGCAATCGTACTTCCAACAACGTTACAAATACCAATACATAATGCACCCTTTTTCTTCGCTTCTTTCATTGCGGCTAATGTATCAGCGGTCTCCCCGCTTTGAGAAATAAAAATAACAGTATCATCTTTATCAAGTATTGGATTTCTGTAACGCATCTCGGATGCGTATTCAACCTCTACCGCCTTACCGGCAAACTGTTCGATCATATATTCGCCTACTAAAGCTGCATGCCAAGATGTACCGCAAGCAGCAAGAATAATCCGTTTAGAATTAATTATTCTTTCTTCAAATCCCTGTAATCCACCTAGTTTTGGAACTCCTTCATCAAAAACTAATCTGCCTCTCATAGAATTAAAGATTGATTCCGGCTGATCCATGATTTCTTTAAGCATATAGTGAGCAAATCCGCCCTTACTCAGTTCATCAATCTTCATATCAACTTGATGAATTTCTTTTATAATCGTCTCATCGCTGATTGTCTTTGTATTAAAACTATCTTTAAAGACTTCAGCAATTTCACCATCCTCTAAGTACACAACTTTCTTAGTATGGGCTATCAAGGCATTAACGTCTGAGGCAACAAAATTTTCTTTTTCACCAATTCCTAATACAAGAGGTGATCCTTTTCTTGCCGCAATAATTTTGTCCGGTTCACCTTTGTAGATAACAGCAATTCCATAAGTTCCTTCTACTTCGTTTAATGCATAACGAACCGCCTGAAAGAGTGAGTGTTTTAGTTTTAAGTAATGATCTATTAGGTGTGCAAGAACTTCCGTATCTGTTTCACTTAGGAATTCATAACCTTCCTTGGTTAATCCGTTCTTAAGTGATAAATAATTTTCAATAATTCCATTATGAATAAGAAATAAAGTTTTTTCCTTATTCAAATGCGGATGGGCATTAACTGTACTTGGCTCTCCGTGTGTTGCCCAGCGTGTATGTCCGATTCCTAAGTTTGATTCCAAATTTTCTATATGAACTAACTTCTCTAATTCGGAAACTTTCCCTTTTGTTTTAACAACTTTGCATTCTTTTCCGTTTATTATTCCGATACCGGCTGAATCGTATCCACGGTATTCCAATCTTTTTAGTCCTTCGATTATAATCGGGACACAATTTTTATCACCAATATATCCTACTATTCCACACATATAGTTAACTCCTATTAATTAATACAAATTTGGTAAGGTACTGGGGATTTTTAGTGATCAGGACAAGGACGCAAGAAAAGTTCGTTAAGCTTTCGAAAACAAAAATTTTCTAAAGAAGTTAGATAATTTATTTTCATTCTGTTTTTATCATATCTAATGAATTTTTGCACCGCCAATTTGAGAAAAATTAGCAGCATTATCAATACAACTACGTGCAAGCCGTAATTTTATGCTAAATTGTTTGTTATGACTGTTAATATTATATTTGCGGCGTAAATGAGATTTTATGCACCTGTAGCCAGCCAACGGCTGTAAACTCAACCCAACTTCGTTTCACTGCGTCGAGGCAAGTTGGATAGAGCATCTGACGGAGTTTATCCCGTGATTTTTACGGGAGATCAGAAAGTAAAGTTATAGTTGTTCATTTAATACATGCACCCGTAGCTCAATTGGATAGAGCATCTGACTACGGATCAGAAGGAGTAGCACTCAATTTTACTGTAAAAAGCTCGATTTCGTTTAGAATTCGGGCTTTTTTTGTTTGAGAATCCCGATGACTTTCGCTTTTTTTGTATGGAGTTTGTATGGACTTCAAAGAACACAATCCAATATAGTTTTAACGGAAGTAAAGTTCCGGGAAACCATACCGATAAAACTTCCGTTGTAAATTGTTGCTTCCATTTGGCTTTTGAACTTATACAAAAATATAATTAATTATTGTTAGAGTTAACAACTTCGAGAATAATTTTTTGGCTTTGATAGATTATTCTAAATTCTTTCCCAACTTCAAAACCATATTGAAATAATTTTTTATTCTTAATTTTAATCTGAGGAACTTTTGTAAAATCCCTCTTTGTTGGATGGCTGCTTTCATAAACTTTCATTACAAACCTCTTGGATCATAAGATTCAAAAACCTTTGAACAAATTTTGCACTTTTGCTTACGAGCTATTACAATATTATGAAGTGAATTAATTGATTGAGTTTCTTCAATTGTTTTAAGATGCTGTTTGCAGTTGTGAGGCGGAACAAAATTAAGCTGCTGGCATTGCTCTAACACGTTTTTTACTTCCATCATTTTTAGTTACTCCTTTTGTCATTGGTTAAAACAAACGAGGCACACCGCCCCGAAAAAAACATTTTGCCCGCCTTAAACAACAAAATGCGATTTCATTGGATCGTTTTACTGAGGATGTAAAGTAATATTGATAATGCAAGGCAAGTGCGAAGCGGCGTCAAGAAAAGGGCGAAAATTTATGCCGCTACAATTAAAAAGAATATTAAAAAATGGTGGTATAAATTTTTGTCCCTTTTTAGCCGCTGAGTTTCATATACACTTGCCCGTTTTATGAAAAAGGAATTGTTAAGACTAAGCTTGAATTTATGGCGGGCAAAATATTTTATAATAGTTACGACGTTAGGAGTAACAATCAATATTGGTCTGTCTTCTGGTAGTTATGGAGCGATAGCGACATAGCTACACTCAACTGGCGCTAAAGGTTAAGTTTTATGAGAGCCTTATTGACGAAATGAAGCTGAACGAAATGGAGTTTAGTTTTTCCCGTCAACCGGGAAAAGCTACGCAATGAAGTACAGCGAAATGAAGGAAATAGGGCGAAGTGAATGACAAAAACTATTAATGTTAAGTGATGTTCCCTTTGTAGTTATTGACCGAAGGGAAATAGCTACATTCCATATGATGATAATGTTAGGAGTAACTGAGAGCCTTTTATGAAGAATGAAGCGTTTGACAGTTTACTGTCAAAAAGCGAATTGATGAAATAAAGGGCGAAGGAAATGAAAAAAATGGAAATAAAATGATTAAATGATAATAAAAAGTCCCGAAGGATATCGGGACTTTTGGAAGGATTGTTGTTATTGCTAAGGGTTAGCTGTTCTTAGTATAGGTTGCTGAATACTGAACAATCTTACCTTCAGCATTTTTGGAAGCAACAATAAAGAACAAAATTGAGTTCTGATATTTAGCTGCTACTGCTTGCTGTAATACATTCAATGCAATGACAACAGTGAATGGCTGAGTGAAGTTATAAGCAGGTAATTCAGCATTGAGTGAAGTGATCTGATATGCTGGATCCTCTGGATTGATTGGATTGAAGTAGCATATAACTCCATTTGCTGAAAGATTGACTTCTTCCGGAGTGAATACAGAAGCAGTGTTAAGAGCTAAAAGTTCTACAGAAACATTATCTGCTTCAACTGTGGCTGTTTGCACTGGAAGTGCAAAGCCACCAGGTGTAATAATGTTCTGATCAGTTGGCTTTGCTGCTGAGGAATATGCGAAATTGTTTTTGAAGGTATAGTTATAAACAGTCATACCGGCTGTTTTAACTTTCTTCCAGATTTCGTATAAAGCAGAAAGTGTAAGCAAGACTTTAATGAAGTTACCAGTAACAGAAAATTTCTTTCTTATTTCAATTACTGCAGGGTCTTGGCTTGCGTTAAAGCTTGACGGTCTTGCAGCAAGGATGGTTCTTCCTTCAATTGTACGAGCTGAAAGATTGCCAAGTCTGCCGCTTAAATTACCGAGTACATTACCTTTTACTATAGCCATTGAGTTACCTCTTATGATTAATGAAAATTTATAGTTCAATTCTAAAAAAGAAGGAAAAGTTTTTCACTGTATAGATTTGACAGTGAGACTATTTAGAGACTGGTTAGAGACTTGGAAGAAGCTTTCTGAGGTTTAAGAAAAGACAACCGGAAGTTTTAGCTTCAAAGTTCTTTTTCTGAAGAGAATATTATTCAAGGTAGAATCTGAAAGAGAATACTTCTCGCTCAAGATTTGAGTGGAAATAGAAGCTGAGAATTTATTGCGAAGCTCTTTATATTCGTTTCTGATTTTAAGATTGCGGAGTTCCGTTTCATCAATAAGGTTTAATGCACGGAGTTTCTGGAATACTTCAGATAAAGCAATTTCTTGTAATTCAATATGTTCATCGGTAACAAACAAAATACTTATTCAATATCTTTATTGATTTGACTGTTGTTGCGTGATTTTAATTCGTTAAGAATCAAGAAATAAATTTTTACGACTGTAAAAATGAATGTTGCAATTAAAAGAAAAAGCTTGAAGATTTCTTCTATTAAACCAAAAGAAGGTATTTGAGCATAAGCGCAAATACCAATATTAAAAGTAGGAATTGAAAAATATGAGAAATATTTTTTTATCATTACCATTATCCTTCTACTGACCAGATTCCGAGTTTCTTGCGTATTGCTGTTCTTCTGAGATTGTAAAAAATGTGATAATATCTTTTGTCCTTATTGTAGTAGCTTATTCTTGCATAACCTTTCTTCAATAGTTCAGCTTGAATGAAAAGAGAATCTTTTCCATTCACGTCTGTTAGCCAGGTATAGGCAAGCAATCTTCCAAAAATATCAAATGCTTTTCCATCAAACGTAAGTTTGATGAACTTCCCTTCAATTAAAGACTTGGTAAAATAATAAGCTGAATCAGAGAATAGTTCAGGTGGTTTACCAGTTTTTTCAAGTTCCGGTGTATCAATGCCCAGCATTCTAACGTATTGAGAATCAGAAAGAACGAAAGTATCACCATCAATTACGCGAGATACAAAAGCTTTCCTTGTGTAATTGTAAGGGTATGAAAAATTTGGATTTTGTGCGAGTACTGCTGCAGAAAACAAAACCAAAATTACTATGCTGATAAGGATGTTGTACAATCTCATATTTTATTTTTCCGTTTGAAGAAAAAATAATTGATAAGTAAAATGTGTGCAACGCTCTATATTTATGATTTGTTTTCTTTTGTTTTCATAATGAAGGAAAAGCATACTGAAGTTGCGTTTTACCAATATAAGCTGAATGAAGGCGTGTCGAGGAACGAGCCGCCGTAATGAAGCGATGTTTACTGAGAATGTTATGACAGAATGAACAATGAAAGGTTTAATTGATGTCTTCACTAATGTAAGCGGAACGAAGGCGTGTCGAAGTATGAGCCGCCGAAGTGGAGCGTTGATGAACTGATTAGGTTACGTGCCGAGTTTACATAAGCCAACATTATGCGACTTCGATAGAACTACAAAGTAATGTTGGGACTGCTTTAGTTAGTTGCATAATGTTTCTTATGTAATACTGGCTGATAATGTCAAGATGATCTGAGACCACAAATGAATCGTTGCTTGATAATGTTTATTCTCTTGATTGGTTGTTTTTTGAAATGATAGTTTACTGGCAATAAGTAAAAGGGTTTTTAGAAAAGGAAATTCTTTATTTTATAAGGAGTTATAAGAACACTTTACTTGGGCTTTTCTAAAAAGGGCGATTTCTTTACTGAAGTTTTACTAAACATAGAAAAGGACTGAAAGGATCAGCTTTCGGTGAGCTACGGCAGACAGGCAAAAGGGACGAAATGTTTTACATCTTATTTACATTTTAAAATATGGATTTCACGGTTAATTCATTGGCTAAAATTCGACTAATTATTGGCTAAAAATGTTTTGATTTCTTAATAAAAACGAAACATTTATCGATTTTATTGGCTAAACGATTGGCTAATTATTGGCTAATGATTGACAGACTTAGAATTATTTAATCTTCCATTCAGATGTTTTAGTCTTACCGGTACTGATAATTGTTTTATCCTTATGAGCCATTTCAAAAAGTAAATTTTTTACTTTGGCTTTTTTTTGTTTTTCATTGAGCACATCAGAAATTTTTGTAAGCAATAAATCATACAATTCGCTACGAGTAGCTTTACCATATTTAGAAATGTATTCTATAATCAAATCTTTATAATATTTTTTATCGAATGCTTTGTTTTTAATGTATGCTGACTTTTCACCAGTGATAGAAGCAATCTTGGATGTAACAAAAATATTAGGGTATCTGCCTTCAGCAAGTTTTTGTTTTTTTAGATGCTGTGATTCTTCTTTTGTAAGCTGCTGATTTTTCTGAACTTTGTCCAAAAGAAATGTTGTGTACAAATCTAAGTCTGCTTTTTCAATAAGAAGCTTAGAATAATTTTCATTGATGACACGACCATAAATTTTTAACGTGATTTTATCAGAAGCAGAAAAATCATATTCTGGTAAAGGCAGGTATCTTTTCTTCTGTTCAAGGAACATCTTTTTAATTCCGTGACCAACGGTATCAATCATACCAAGGTTTACCATTGCTTGCGCTAAAAAGCTGTTGCGATATTTTTCCGGTGTTTTATCTTTGAAAAGATATTCTTCAAGATTTCCTTCAAAGAATTTTCCAGCATTAGTAAAAATCAATTCATCAGTTTTTTCGATTACGTTTATACGTGAGTTAAGCGAATAGTCTTGATGAGCTATGCAGTTATTTAATGCTTCTAAAATAATCCACTGTTCATATTTACTAACTTCAATAGGTGTAAGACTATCAACTGGAAGGATTTTATAATTATAGTTACGAATCTTTTGGTAAAGATTATTAATCGTTAAGGAAAGCGGCGGGTCGAAATGTTCGTAGCCGGATTCTTCTGATTCAAGTTTCCAAGTTATTTTTGCAATTGAAGGAGATAAATAATGAGTTGATTCGGATTTGCCAAGTAATATGATTGCAGCATTTGTAATTTTACCATTAATAGTGATTTTAGCTTTATCAAGAAATGCAGCATCATTCCAGTTATCAATGTCATTGAATATTGCTTTGTCCTTGCTTTTTGATTTGTAAACTTCGCGTGCTTTTAAAATAGCAAGCGGATCCAAATCATTGATTGAAGCTTTTGGGATTATCTGAGCAGACCAATCAAATTGATTAGCTTGTTTACGAATCTGTTCAATCTCTTGAAGGTTTAACGCGCCTAAAACTTCTCCATCACGACCATAATAATGACCTTCCCAGGCTACAGGAAAGCCGGGCGGAGCTGCGGGTATTTGAAATAAAACAACACGACCTTGAGAATGGTTTACTTCAAAGATTTCAATAAAAGTTATTCTATTGGTAGTTTTGTTTGCGATTTCAGGTTTAAGAGAATCTAAAGCTGGGCGATGGTTTCGATAATTGGTTCCGACAATATTATGGTTTTTATTTACACCAAAGATTAACCAACTGCAATTTTTGTTTTTAAGATTAGCTTCATTGCATAATGCAGAAAAGTATTTACCAAGTTTTTCAAAAGAGTAATCATTTCTTGCTTCCTTGAATTCTACAAGTTCTGTTTCTCCAGGAAGAGTAAGTAATTCGTTTAGTTTATTTAATAGTTTGGATTGAATCATATTTTGCTTATGCAATTACTCTGATAACATTATTAAATAGCACTTATAAAAATAGGAAAAGAAAAAGTGGATGGAAAGAATTAAATGGAAAGAATTAAAGGAAAGATTATTTAGTTTTCTTTTCAATTTACTTATATTTGCAAAAGTTCCAGTTCGTCCGGTGAGTAGATCAAAGAACAAAAACAACCAAATTGAAAAGTGGAAATTGATTATTCAGAAAAACCAAGTCTTTGTTTTTACTTAATGGTTAAGCCAAAGGCATACAGTAATAAAATTTAAGGGGATATTTATTGGGACATAAACGGTACGGTTATCTCCGAAAAACAAAAGCTTGGCGGTTCATTGTAAATGAATTAGGCGGGTTCGCATTAGGGACTACAGAAGTTTCATCCATCGCGCAAAAGACACTCCAAAATGTACAAGGCAAGTACAGCAATTTACAAAACGATCCTTCCATAGGTGCAGCATTTGAGTTTTTAGTACACGTCTCTTTAGCATTCCAAAAGAACGATCCGTTAAAATATCTTACTGAAAAAAGGATTTTAGATAAAGAAGAACTATCCTTACTAAAATTAGCAAGAGGGGCAACAAAATATAAAAATGATGAGGTTGTTTCACACGAGTATCAAACATTTGCAAGGCAAGCTGCAATAGATGCAATAAATAACTGGTACAAGAAAAATATTGAAAGAGGTCAAACCTTTTTCAGCGAAGGAATTGATAATGAAGCTGTATTTCGTAAAGCTTCAAACGGTTCGGGCTTTTGTGAATTATCCAGATTATACTTTTCAAAACTGACCGAGAGGTATCTCAAATATTTTCTTGAAAGAGAAGCATCAACAAAAATAACTAATGTAAATGAAAGAGAAAGATTCTCAAAAGAACTTGAGGAACAAGTAAATCAAATATCGCAGCACGCTTTTGAGACTGCGAAAATAACAGAATCATTCGCTGCCGGATGGTATAATAAAAATGTTAAAGGGGACTTCCCGGAAGAAAATGAGATAAAACATTTTCTAACTACTTCCTTTGGTAAAATGAAAAGCGAACTCTTAAGGGAAGAGACAAAATGAGAGAGTTCGCTGAACATATTGTTGCTTGCAACGGTGTAAAAATTAAGGATATACTGCCTACAGGAATAATTGAAGGTTCTGGGAAGCCCCGCCTTACGGACGGGCAGGCATCCATACGGGATAAATACCTAGAACTTGAACATAGAGAAGATTGCGGAAAAAAGAATGTAAATATTTACCTTAACAAATTTGTAACAAACATATTTAAGTTAAACAAGAGGCATAAAGATTTATTAGAGATTGCTGCTTATATTTTTGCAGCGGACAGAAGAACTTACAGAGGAAAACCGGATGATGATGAGTATCATAGCTGGAGTAGAGCATTTCATTTTCATATAAACGTAAGGGATTATAATTTCTGGAATAAACAAGAAATAAAAGATTTGCTCGAACAAGCTTTATGCTTTATGACCGGCGACCATAGTTACAAGTTTAAATTTCACAAAGCCGGAAGTGATTTCCCAACAAATATTTTTGACACTGAAACATTTGTGGTAGAAACACCGGATAATCTACGAGTTGCTTTATTTTCCGGTGGAATTGATTCGCTGGCTGGAGCCATTGAATTATTGGAAACAACAAATGCAGAAATATGTTTAGTAAGTCATCAAACAGGGCTTCCGGGGATTCAAAATACTCAAAAGACTTTGTATAATGAAATAAATAAATTATATCCCGGAAGATGCAGTCATTACAAATTCCGCTGCGGATTGAGCGATACACCTTCAAGGGACGAGACTCAAAGAACAAGATCGTTTTTATATACTTCAATTGCTTTTGCTCTTGCAAAAGAATATAAACAGAATTGCATTTATGTTTATGAAAATGGAATTACATCAATAAATTTTGCTGAGACACAAGATTTAATGAATGGAAGAGCAAGCCGAACAACGCATCCGCAGACAATCAGGAGGTTAGAAGAATTGTTTACAGCTATTGCTGAGGAACCATTCACTATACACAATCCTTATTTCTTTAAAACAAAAACCGATGTTGTTGAAGTAATAAAAACGAATAACAGGTTAGACTTATTAGACAGCTCGGTTTCGTGCAGCACTACAAGAAATAAAGAGCCCGGAAATACACATTGTGGAAAATGCTCTCAATGTATTGACAGAAGATTTGCAGTGTATGCTGCTGAAGTAGAAAAATATGATGAAAACGGACTATATCATTTTGATTTTCTGAAAGACGATTTAGAAAGTGATGTTATTAAAAAACTTTTGACTGAATACATAAGATTAGCACAAAATTTTGCAAAGCAAGATATTGATGGATGGTATGAAGAAAGAAGCAGTGAAATCGTAGAGATGATTGATTTTATTGACGGAACAACAGAATATGAAAGACTTGATAAGTTGTACAAACTTTGTCAAAGGCACTCAGAACAAATCGAAAAATCAATAAAAAGAATGCGGGATATATATGATTCACCTTATGCAACTTGTAAACCAAAATCATTTTTCAATTTAATATTAGGACCAAGAAGCTACCAGCAAGAAATAAAAACAACAATAATTGAGAAACCTAAAATTGAAAAAGAAGTTCCTTCAAAGGGGCTAAAGAAACTTGTAAAAGAAACTTGTGAAAGTTTAATTAAGCAAAAGAAAATTACTGAAGTATCAAATGAGACTAAGAAGAAAAGACCAATAAGCAGCTTGATTGTTGAAGAACTTAAGAAGAATAATTATGTAATCACAAAGAAAAATGAAAATACTATCAATGATTATTTCAGAAAATTTGAATTGCGAATTATAAAAGAAAAGTCTGGAAACTTAGTAGTAGAAGATAACCATACCGCAAGATAAATGTAACCTACAAAAAAGGATTATCCCCAAAATCCCCACGAAATCCCCGCTTGTTCCCCTTCATCTTCCCCTTTTTGTTTGTATTAAAAAAAGGAGAAGAAAAGAAAATGAAAAAAGATGCAATCGTTAACCAGTTGGAAGAAATCAAATCACTAATTAAAAAAGGTGATGACAAGCCGCTTAACTTCAAAGGAGCGTGCGCTTATCTTGGATTTGCACCAAGTTATCTTTACAAATTAACCTACCGAAAAATAATACCACATTATAAACCTTCCGGGAAGATGCTGTTCTTTTCTAAGATGGAATTAGATGAGTGGATCTTTAGCAAAGAGCAGAGCGCAAAGAGCAAAGTGACTGAAGAAAATGAGGATGAGGAAGAAGAAGAAGATGCTTCAGACCATTCAAAGTTTGATTATGAATTACTGTAGTTCAAGTTCAAGTTCAGGTTCAAGTGCAAGAAACAACTGGAAGCAAGATGGAAGGATTTAACAACATATTAAAACAATTCTCTGCCGAGGATATAGAAAAGCTGAAGGTGCTGCTTTCTATTATTCCTTCTCAGGACCAGAAAGAAGTAATAACGCTGAGGGTGTTTGCTGAAGAGTATAGCAATTTAATAAAAGAGAATCGGTCAGCAGCTTATCATAAATCTGTTATTGCTTCTTTGAAGCATTTAACTGATTACTTCGGCTGTCAGAAACCTATTCATTCTCTTGGATTGAAAGATGTTGAAAGCTTCATTTCCCACCTACAGCGGAAAGTTGTTAAGGGTTATCGCGTTTATGTGAAGACATTAAAAGCAGCATTTAATAAGGCTATTGATTGGAGATATGTAAAAGAGAATTACTTCCTCAAAGTTAAGCTTCCGAAAAAGCAGCAGGTAAATCCGGCTTACATTAATGAAAAACAACTTACGTTAATTTGTGAATACATTGATGTAGCAACAGCAAGGGATTTTGTAGTTACTGCGTTTTATACCGGAATGCGGTTAAATGAACTCGTGAATTTGACTTGGCGGAATGTAAACCTTAATACCAGGATAATTACTGTCGGTGATGAAGAGTTTACAACTAAGGGAAGGAACCAAAGGTATATTCCGATTTGCGATGAAGTAGCACTCATCCTAACCTTTTACCAAAGGGAGAAGGAAAAAATAATTCCGATTGGGAATAATTATGTCTTTAGCAAACCAAATGGTGAGAAATATACGGGGGATTATTTTTCTAAAGCTTTTAAGAAAGCTTGCAGAGCTGCAGAAACTGATAAGTCAATTCACTTCCATTCTTTGAGACATTCGTTTGCTTCTAACCTTGCACAGAAAGGTGTTTCACTCTATACGATTAAAGAACTGCTTGGTCATTCTTCAATTTCTACAACTGAGATTTATTCTCATTTGAATCTGGATTCGTTGAAAGAAGCGATAAAGGTATTTGATCAACCACACCTAAATCCTCTCCCTATCAAGGAGAAGGCTTCAATTTGAGGAGCTACGAATGAATTTTAGGGAAATAGCGAAAGATTATTATGAGTCGTTTGGATTTAATTTGTTGCCGCTTGAAAATAAAGCACCGAAAATTAATTGGGAAAAATGGCAAGCTGTAGAAATGCTGTCGAGTGATGTTGATGTTTTAGGTTGGAATGTTAATACTAACGGCATCGGTGCAATTTCAGGAATAAAAAAAATAAGGTGTTTGGATTTTGATAAGGTTAATGATTACGAAATAGTACAAAAGTTTGTAACAAAACTTGGACTACCTACTGAGTATCAATGGATTGTAAAAAGCGGGAGCGGGAAAGGTTATCATATATGGTTTTATTGTGATGATGATTCTTATCTCTTTAAGGTTTTAGCTGGAGATAAGTCTTACTTTAAGCTGCAGCTAAAGCAAAAAGATCTATGCGAACATATCGAATTACGATGGAAAAACTGCCAAACAGTTTTGCCACCTTCTTTTCATCCGAGCGGTAATAAATATGAGTTTGTAAATCTACACGGAAATGGTTTGCCTTTACAAGAACCACTTAATATTGGGGTTGGGAAACTGATTGATGCGCTGAAAGAATTTTGTGTTTTGGAAAGTGAGAGTAATAACGGAGAAAAGGACAAAAAAGACGAAAGAGACAAAAAGGAAAAAACAAATAGAACAGTTGATAAGAGATTTGTGAAAGATGCAGCAGAGTTTTTAAAGTGTAAGATTGATAATTATGATGAGTATTTAAGAATTGGTTTTGCTTTGGCTTCTATAGGTGAAGAAGGAAGAGAGTTCTTCTTAATGATTGGGAAGGATAATCCGAAGTATCCAGAGGATACTGAGGCAGTATTGAATAAAAAGTTTGACAGTTTGCTGAAAGATTATCGCGGCGATATTTTTCTGGGAACTTTCTTTGAGATAGCAAAGAAGTATGGTTTTGAATTTCCTAAAAAATCATTCTGGCATATAACAGATGGCAAGGTAAGCATAATAAGAAATCTGTTGATAGAGTTTTTAGAGGAAGAAGGTTTTGGAAAAACTTTTCTTGGGAAAGATTATATCTACGTTCAAATAACAAATAATATTGTTAGAGAAGTAACTACTGTTATCATTAAAGATTTTGTTTTAGAATATGTGAATGAAATTAGCGATACAGGACTGAGAAGATTAGTTAAAGAAAGCATAATTAAATCAGCGAAAAATTTATTTAGCGATGCAACGCTTGAATGTTTGAAAACTTTGGAATTAGATTTTGTTGAAGATAATAAAGAAACAGCTCTGTTCTTTTTCAAAAATGGTTTTATAAGAGTTACGAGTAAAGAGATAACGGTAAAAAATTATAACGACTTAAAAGGATGCATTTGGGAAAGGCAGTTAATTAAAAGAGATTTCGTTAAGACGAGTAACAATTCTGACTTTAAACAGTTCATCAAAAATATTTGCAGCAATGATAGCGAAAGAATAAATGCTTTAAAATCTGCAATAGGTTTTCTTATGCACAGCTTCAAGGATCCGGCTTGCACAAAAGCAATTATCTTTTTAGATGAGAAGCTAAGCGAAAGTGCATTTGGAAGATCGGGTAAAGGATTGGTAGCAAAAGCTATTGCCAGCATAAAAAATGTACTTAGAATTGATGGAAAGAATTTCAGGTTTGATAAGAGTTTTCCTTTCCAGTCTGTAAGCCCGGATACACAAATAATTTTGTTTGACGATGTAACCAAGAAATTTGGTTTTGAGAAACTGTTCTCTATCATCACTGAAGGAATTACTATCGAGAAGAAAAATAAGAATGAATATTCCATTCCATTTGAAAGAACTCCCAAAATTTTAATTACAACAAACCATTCTATTTCCGGCAGTGATGATTCTTCTACTGACCGGCAATTCCTTATTGAGTTTTCAGATTACTATAATGCAAAGCATAAACCGAAAGATGACTTTGGGAAGTTGTTCTTTAGTGAATGGGATAATGAGCAATGGACTGCCTTTGATAATTTTTTGATTGAGTGCTGCCAATATTATCTTAAAAACGGGCTGAAAGAATATGAGTATGTGAATTTGATTAAGAAAAAATTGATTGATGAAACTGCGTCAGAGTTTGAGGAATTCATAAGGGAAATACAAACTGGCAAAGAACACAACAAAAAGGAATTGTTTGAAAGCTTCAAAAGAACTTATGAAGATTTCGGACAAATGAAACAGAATAGTTTTTCAAAGTGGATAAAGGTATATGCTGAATTGTATGAAATGAAAGTTGATGAAAGAAAATCCGGGGCGGATAGGTATATAACCTTCCGAAAGAAAAATGATAAAGCAAATGATAATGGACAGATGGATTTTTTGAGGACAGAAGATTTTTAAAAAATAGAACACGGATTCAACTGATTAGACGGATTTTTGCGGATTTGTTATAGGAATGGACGAAAGGACAAAAGAAAAATGGGAAATGAGACACGAATTACACGAATTTACACGAAGGGGTAAAAGTAATAAGGTAAATAGAATTGGTTTTGGATTTGTCCAATTGCCCTAAGCTGCAGAAAAGACTCGCCTACGTTAAAACTTTGGCGAGCAAGCTTAAATGACATAAAAAGATTTAATAACAAATATGGAGTAAAAATGTTGAACGAAAGACTATCACCAGTAAAAGCAATTAAAGACATTGTTTTGATTGTTCCGGCGGTGCTAAAAAAGAAGTGAGGGAATGTGTCATTCTGGATTGTCCTCTCTATCCATTTAGATTGGGAAAGAATCCTAACCGTAAAGTAAAGAAAAATAGCATCCCAACTGTTAAAAATAAAAAAGTGGAGACAGTTGAACATAAAGCTGTTTATGAAACCAGTTTGTTTTAAAAAGTGAGAGTTGAGACGAAAGTTTTCGAAAATAAAAGAGAATTTCTGTGGTTGTTCAGAGGAAAAATATTGTAATAATTTTTTATTTGAGGTATATTTGAAGAAAGAATATGCGCCCGTAGCTCAATTGGATAGAGCGTTTGGCTACGGACCAAAAGGTTGAGGGTTCGAATCCTTCCGGGCGTACAAATGAAAGCTCATCTCGATTTATTTCGGGATGGGCTTTTTTATTTGAATGAAATTAGAAAAATGCAAATAGGACTTGTTTGCTTTATAATATCGCTTGACAATATCGTATTACAATATTAACTTTAATTTATACAAAAAGAGAATTTATATGGATGACCAATTAACGAGAGATCTTTTTTTAGGATTTATTAAAATTCATATTCTACACCACGCAGTCAAAGAAGATATATTCGGACAGGAATTTCAGAATGAATTGAACAGACACGGTTATAATATTTCGTTTGGAACACTTTATCCAATCTTCCACAGGATGGAAGAACAAGGTTATGTCGAATCATATAAAAAAAATGTGGATGGTAAAGTCAGAAGATATTATAAAGCCACAAAGCAAGGTAAAAAAGTTTTAGAAAAAGCAAAAACACAGGCAAAGGAATTAGTTGAGGAACTTTATGAAGAATGATAGATATTTTGTTGATGACGATGGTGCAATAATAAGTGAGACTAGAACTGAAAAAACAATTCGTGATGGATACAATCTTTTAGATATAGCACTGGTTAGAAAATTAATTAACTGGAAAGGTTTTCCTTATACTTTTCAAGCAATAATGCTTCTGGTATTTGTTGGATTAATTTTTATTGGCTGGCAGGTTTACACACCGGAAGGCGTTAACGATAAACTCTTTGCAAAAACTAATATTGTAACGTTAGTTATCTGGGGAATATGGTGGCCCCTTATGGTTTGGTTCGCTGTTACTATGGGAAGAGTTTGGTGTATGATTTGTCCGCTTGAACTTGTTTCAAATATTACAGAAAGACTCTCCCGAAAACTTGGAGTAAAACAGAAGCCGCTGTCCAAATGGATAAGAAGCGGAGCGATAATTGTTTTTCTTTACGCGTTAATTCAATTATTAGTTGCCGGAATTAATCTTCACAGAATACCGGCGTACACGTCTTTTTTTCTTATCGGTTTATTAACTATTTCAGCATTTGTCGGATTCTTTTTTAAAGACAGAGCTTTCTGCCGGGGTTTTTGCCCCATCGGTATGCTGCTAAATGCTTACGGCAGAGGTGGAATGATAGCTGTTAGAGCAGGTTCGGGAAATACTTGCCAGGGATGCACTGGAAAGGATTGTATTATGGCTTGCAACAGAAACAAACTAGACGCAAGAAGCTGCCCAAGCTTATTGAATCCTATAAAACTGAATTCCAATAAAGATTGTTTGGTTTGCAGGCAATGTATTAAATCTTGTGAACCGGATAATATGCAGTTACTGCTTAGAAAACCATTTGATAAAAATGATGCAAGAGAAGAAAAAGCAAGCTGGGCTTTAACAATTTTTATAATGCTTGTTTCCGGTTTTGTTACATCTGAATTAACAACTGAATGGAATGCAGCAAATAAAATTTTTGTTGCACTTCCCGAATACATAACAAATATAACCGGTTTGCATTCAATTGCCGGATTTATTGAAGGATTATGGATAATTGTAATCTATCCCCTCTTACTATGGACAATTTTTGGCACGATTACAATTTTAACAAAAGGTGCTGAATCATTAACAGACGCGTGGAGAAGATTAGCTCTGCCTTTGGTTGTCATTATTTCTGCAGGGCATTTAACTAAAGCAATTGCAAAATTAAATGCTTGGATTGGATTTTTGCCGAACAGTTTTACTAATGCTACGAATGGAAATACAAATGCAGCTACAGCAGGAATTAATGTGACGCCATTTTTAATAAGCAATCAATTTGTTTCAATAATTGGTTTGACTCTTTTAACAATTGCACTTATCTATTCTTTGAGAGTAGAAAAAATAACAGGTAAACAAAAATCATATCCCCGGTTTATTCCTAAAATAATACTCTACCTTTTCTTTTCATTCATAGCATTTGGAATTGGATTATGAAGAGAATAAGATTTCTTAGTAATAGAATAATCCTTTGTCTCGCTGTTTTATTTATAGTTGGCTGCGAGGATAAAAATGAAAAATTGAGCTGGTTGTCTTCTGATAAAGATAGTGCATACGTGCAGATTGAAAGACAGCTAAGAGGTTTTGATATGGCGATGAAAGAAGTTGGCTACAGGTATAATGAATTATACTTTGCCGGAATTGATGAGAACTGGGGCTATGCACAATATCACCTTGAAAAAATAAAAACTGCAATTGAGAATGGCTTGGAGAGAAGGCCGAAGCGAGCAGCGTCTGCTAAAGGATTTTTAGAATATTCTATTCCTTCTTTGACGAAAACAATTCAGGAAAATAACAAAGAAAAATTCATAAAAGATTTTGAAACATTCAGACAATCTTGCATTGCTTGTCATATAAATGAAAAGGTTGAGTTTGTGAAAGTGGTTATTCCTAAAACAAGATTATCACCGGTTGAAAAAGTAGACTAGAGAATTAATTGATATAAATAGTAAACAAACTTATAAGGAATTTGTTATGAACACATATTATAAAGGTATTTTCATATTAACATTACTTTTTCTTTTAGCTCAATCTGAAGCTACGAAAGCCAATCCTAATTTTTCAAGAAAGTATAAGATTGGCTGCGCTACTTGCCATACCGTACCGCCGCAATTGACTAGAACAGGAATAGAGTTCAGGCGTTTGGGATACCGTTTCCCAAATGAATTAAATGAAGAAACTATTGAACCAGAAAAGACTTATCAGCAAAAAGAATTTCCACAACAAACTACTGCATTAAATACTATGGAAACTGCTGGTTGTATGAATTGCCACGCTGTCGGTTCTAAAGGTGAGGGACTGAATCTTGAGGGAATAGGAACTAAAATGAATTCAGAAAAAATTAAGGTTTATGTTGTAAGCGCGAATCATCCCGGCAGCGATGCAACTTCTGAACTTACCGATGATGATTTACAACTGGTTGCAGATTTTCTTGCATCTCTTACACAAAATACAGCAGAAAAAGATAAATGGAGTTATGACTTTGCTGATTTTGTATCCGTTAGAGGCAGAGCAAGATATGTTTACAATAAAGTGGAAAATGTGAATGCAACAAACCAGTTTAGATTTAACGATATGACATTATTTTATCTTGGTCCGGTTAATAATAATCTTACAGTATTTTTTGAAACCGAGTATGACCAGGGATACGAGCCCAATGTATTAGCGCAAGGCAGCTTAATCTTTGGAAATGCTGATGAATATTTCTTTTTAAAGGTTGGACATATGAGATTTGTAAGACAAGGAGTATCGCTGCTTGACAGACCTAAAACTATTTCTACAGATTTGGTTGTAACTGGAAGATCTCATCTATATGCTCTAAGCACTGATCAAGTTGGAATAGAAACAAGCTACGGTTTTAACCAACGACGCACTTTGATAAGAGGTTTTATAACAAACGGGCTTGATTCACTTGGCAGCGGCAGACCAGTTGGCAAACAGGATTTAAATACACAGAAAGATTTTGGAATTATGATTGAAAATCTTTTTGGTGAAAAAACCGCCACATCGGTTTCAGCAGTATTTTATCACGGTGCTACACCAACATCATCAGGGAATATTTCTTTTGAACGGTATGGATTGTTTGGCACTTATGCAATAAACGATAACGCAAATGATGAGGACATTAGAATTAATGCCGGTGCTTTAGCAGGATATGATGATGTGCCCAACGCAGAAAAAGATGATTTTAATTTTGGTTTTACAGCAGGTATTGATAAACGGCTGGGAGATCAGTTCTATGCAAGTGTACGGTATGATCAATTCAGACCGACTGACAGGATTAGCAGCAACATTACGAAAGCATATACATTAGGAATTATTAAACAACTGTTTACATATTTAAGATTAAGTGCAGAATATCAGTTGTTTCAGAGACCGGGAAATATTAGTGAAAGTTTAGCCGTATTGGAATTTTATATGTTCTTCTAATATTCATTAACAAAAAACGCACTATAAGAATAATATGGATAAGTGCACTGGTGAAAGATGAAAATAAAAAAATGAAATGAATGATTACATTTTAGAAATAATAATTGTTCTTGCAGCCGTATTGTTCTATATCGCTTGTAGTGTACTCATTTATTTAATTATGCACTTTGAGTTCAATTTTATAACTGAATGCAAGAGAGCGATGAATTGGTGTTATAGAATAACAAAATGTTCTCATCATAAAATTTGAATATAAAAAAGGTGTAGTATGAAAATAAATTATTATAATGAAAAAATTCCTTCGTCGGTTGTTTTGATCAGGTTTATTGTCGGTGCTGTTTTTTTATCCGAAGGAATTCAAAAGTTTTTATTCTCAGATGCACTGGGTATAGGTCGGTTTATCAAAATTGGTATCCCGGCACCGGAAATAATGGCACCTTTTGTTGGAATAGTTGAAATCGTTTGTGGAACTTTGGTATTAATCGGGCTTTTCACACGTCTCGCATCAATTCCATTATTGATTAACATTTCTGTAGCAATACTTTCTACTAAAATTCCAATTCTTCTTGGACACAGTTATTTATTTTTTAACCTTCCGAAGCTTGGGCAATATGGTTTTTGGAGTATGCTTCACGATGCACGAACAGATTTTTCAATGTTCTTTGGTTCAATATTTCTGATAATTGTTGGAGGTGGAAAATTGTCTCTCGACTACTTAATTCATAAAAATAAAATTTATCCCAAGGGGGCAAGTAAAGAATGAAAGAATTGATGATAAGATTTGATCCGGCAATTAAAATTACATTTTTGTTTTTTCACTTTGCTGGTTTCAGTGTTTGGATTGGATTGTTAGCCGCAGAACAAACAAGTATTTCAGCTATTGCAGTTACTGTAGTAAGCGGAATTCTTTTAGTCGTTAGAGAATTAGTAAAAGAAGATTTGATTTGGTTTGTTTCTGTGGAAGGTCTGTTAACTATTGGTAAGGTTTTAATACTAACTTTCGCCTTTATATTTTCAGCTAAGTATCAGTCCATTTTATTCCTACTAATATTCCTTGGGATATTAAGTGCGCATCTTCCCAAAAGTATAAAAGACAAAAAATTGTTTAAAAGCCCAGGGGTTAATAAATGAATATTGTTTTAACAGTAGTCTTGTTTGTTGCAGGACTTGGTTTGATAATTTATTTTGCCGAAAAGCTCGTTGAAAGTACGGTTAGGCTATCGCTCAACTTTGGTATTTCTACTTTTATCATTAGTGTAATTTTTATTGGATTCGATCCGGAAAATCTTATGGTTGGCGCTGCGGGTTCTTACGAAAGTGTTGGCGGAATTGCATTAGGTTCAATAATAGGTGCTTCGATGGTTGCTATTGCTCTTGCTTTTGGAATAACCGCAATTGTTAGTCCTATGAAATTTGAAAAGGTGCCCAAACAAATAATAGTTATTCCTATTCTAAGCATTCTCCTATTTGGATTACTTTGCCTTGACAGAGAATTGTCCCGTGTTGACGGTTTTATATTGCTTTTGGGTTTTATTATTTCAGTTTACTACTTAATTCGATTAAACAAAAAAGGAATTGATATTAAAGCTCACGGAGAGGTGGAAGAAAGTCTTGAAGAAGCCAGGGAACTTAGCAAATGGAAATCAATAGGACTTTTTACAATTTCATTGTTAGCAATTATTGTTGGAAGCGAGTTACTTGTAGATAGTTCAAAAACAATTATATCTGCATCAAAGATTTCCGATACACTTTTTGGAATGACTATCTTAGCTTTCCTTGTAAGCATTGAAGAATTAGCACGTGAACTCCCGGCAGCAATGAAAGGTAAATCGGAAATAAGTTATGGGAATGTTGCTGGTTCAATTCTCGCTTTCTTTTTATTTAATGCAGGTATTATCGCTCTTATAAAACCAATAGAAATTTCTCCAATTATATTAAAGTTTTATCTCCCCTTTTGTTTATTTACGACAATTATTATTTCTGCATTACTTTTAAGGAAAGAAATATCAAGATGGGCCGGAGCGCTGCTTGTAGTGCTTTATATAATATTTATTCTTTACGGTTACTTATAACTATCAATGTGTGTGAAATTGAATTTATCAAATGATGGTAATTGAAAAAGTTTTGAGTATTAAATATGGAGAAAAGAATTGGAACGTTTTTTTTCAAACACAATTATACTGCAGAAAGTGATGCCCGGCTTGTAGAACTTATCACAACGGGAAACCAAAAAGCATTTGAGGAATTAATACATCGTTACCAGAGAGCTGTTATTAATTTTGCATTCCGTTTCATTGGCAGTAGAGAAGATGCGAAGGATATAGCACAAGAAACTTTTATCAGATTTTTTCAGGCAGCAAACAGATACGAGCCATCAGCACAATTCAAGACATATCTTTTTAGGATTACTACAAACCTTTGTATTGATTTTAAAGAAAAAAAGAAACCGGAATATATGGATGAGCTGCCGGAAACATATTCTTCTTCAACGCCCTTCAAAGAACTTCACCAAAAAGAGATTTCGGAAACGATTTCAAAAGCTGTTCATTCTCTCCCGGAAAACCAACGGGTTGCTCTTCTACTTCATCATTTTGAAGGAATGAAATATGCTGAGATTGCTGGTGTAATGAACACTTCAGTCTCAGCAGTTGAATCGCTGCTTGTCCGCGCAAAGAAAACACTTAGGGAAAAGCTTAAACTTTTTCAATGAGTACCGCAGGTTTTTTCTTCCTAATCCGTTTATATACAGAAAATCAAATGGTGATACTTTTATCATCTTGGGAAATATTTTCATCTAATTAAAAGGGAATCTTTATGACCAAATTCAGATTAGTAATCTTTCTTGTAATCTTACCATTAAGCTTATCTTTTGCACAAAATATCCTTTTACCAGAGACATCAAATTCATCTCTTAATGCTCAGAGCGGCTTCATAAACGATATTGGTGATGATCTAAGTTCAATGTATAAGGTAGGAATAGGTTTTGTTGAAAGTCCTCTTCATTTCGATTCTGAGGATCTTATTTTAACAGGAATCATAATAGGTGCAACAACAGTTTCAACTTCTATCGATAATCCGGTTCGTAACGTTGTTAGAAATTCTCAAAATCCTACTTTTGATAAAATCACTCCATTAGGAGAAGAGTTTGGGAATCCCAAATATGGTACAGCTTTAAGCGTCATATTATATCTTGGGGGTCATATTCTGCAAGATAAGGAAATAAGAAAAACAGGATTAATGCTTACGGAAGCTATGTTTCTGAATGGTGTAATTACACAAGGACTAAAAATAGTTACGGGTAGAAGCAGACCATACTCTAATGAAGGCAATTTTGATATACATTTTCTAAAGATGGAATTTGTAGATAGAGATTATTCATTCCCTTCCGGTCATACATCAACGGCTTTTACTTTTGCTACCGTCTTATCCGAAAGGATTGGAAATATTTATGCATCAATAGCACTTTATTCATTAGCAGGATTAACGGCTTTTCAAAGAATTTATTCTGATTCTCACTGGATCTCCGATACAATTGTGAGTGCAGCACTTGGAACTGTAATAGGATTAAAAGTGATAAAGCTTAATTCAGAATATGAAAATGAAAATTCAGACACGAGTTTGAATATTGTCCCCCTCATTAACCGAGCTGGATATGGAGTTAGTTTAGCTTTGAGTTTTTAGTTTAGGAATAGTGATGTGTAAAAATTATCAAGGAAGTCACCGCAGGTTTTTTCTTTCTTGTCCGTTTAATATACAGTAAGCAGAAGATGATATTTTTCATCACTGCAAACAATCAGTAACATCCTTAATAATTAAAATGGAGAAATAAAATGGATAAAGAGTTTGCAAAAAGAGTAATGAACTTTGCTCTTCCCGTATTCATATTGAGCTTCATAATTTTCGCTTCTTTAGAAAATTCATTTGCTCAGCAAAATACCTCAAAGGTTCAGACAGTTGTTAAAACTGTAAAAAATGTAGATGCCACAAATAATTTATTAACAATAAAGCTTGAAAAGAAGACTACTAATCTATCAATAACACCACAGACAAAGCTTAGCGATATGGACGGCAAACCACTTTCATTTAATAACATCAAGGCAGGTGATAAAGTAAAAATATCTTTTCAAGAAAATGCCGGTGAATTTACTGCGAGTGATGTTGCTTTAATTCTCCCCGCCCAACTAAAGGGAAAAGGTAAAAAGCAAGATGATGATGAAGGTGAAGGACAAGGTAAAGGTCAGGGCAAAAATAAAGGACAAGGTAAAAACAAAGGCAATGGCAACGAACAAGGCAAAGGGCAGGGTAAGAACAATCAGCAGAAAAATTCATAAGTGAATTTATATAAGTGATGAACAGTCATAGTAATTTTTAAATATATAGAGGTTATAAAAATGAAAAAAATATTCTCATTTATTCTTTTGATTATTTTCGTTGGTTTCGTATTTGGTTTTACTAATACCAGTTTACAGGAGGAGGAACCAGCAGGTAAAAAAATTTTTATCGCTAATAAGTGTGTTACTTGCCATTCAGTTAAAGCTGAAGATTTAATTTCGAATACCAAACTGAAAAATGTTCCCGACTTATCTGACGTAGGAACAAGACGCAATGCAGATTTTATTATGAAATTCATTACTAAAAAAGAGAAGCTAAATAATAAACTGCATATGATAGCATTTAAGGGCTCGGATGAAGATTTGCAAACACTGGCTAAATGGCTTGAGACACTTAAACCAAGCGAAGTAAAATAAAAATTAGAGACATAAAATGAACTGCGAACTTATAATAAATAAACTCATCCCCTACATAGACGGTGAGTTATCCACAGCCGATATGAAAGAAGTTGAGCAACATCTCAGAGAGTGCAATCAATGTGCAGCGGAGTACAAATTACTTCTGGAGTTGAACGATGCACTTGATGTTATTCCGGCAATGTCTGTTCCCAGAAACTTTGCTAAAGAGACTGTAAAAAAAGCTGCTCTGCAAAGAGAAGAAAGATTCGACTTTGCAGATTGGTGGCGAAGTGTCACTTTTGTCTGGAAAGCGGCAGCTTACACTGCAGCACTCGCCGGAATACTTGTTGGGGGAATATTCGCAAAATTTCCTTTCGGCAATCAGATGCCGAATGATAATGAGATTAAACTTTTACTCACAGATGATGAATCTTCTCTATCAAAAAGTTATACAATAGTTCTACAGCAAGGAGTAAACAATGATGAGCAGTAACATCAAAAAGATTCTGGTTCTGTTTTCAATATTTCTGAACATCGGATTTGTCCTTTTAGGTTCTTACTACTTAATGAAAGAACAGGCAGAACACAAACAGCAGCGGGGATTTACCGAAACAGGAAGACATCTTTCCTTCTATAGAGGACTCGGTATTTCGGATGCACAAGAAACAGAAATAGAAAAACTGCTTAATGATTATCTTGTAAAAGAAAATGAGATGAAAGCAGAAAACAGAAAGGTGCGTAATGACCTTGTGAATATGATTGCCGGGAATGAAAAACAAGATGAAGAAAAACTGGATGTTCTCTTTTTAAGGATTGCCTTTTTAAAAGAAAGCCGGGAAAAGACAACTTTTGAGCATCTCTTAAAGGTAAAGGAAATACTTACAGTGGAACAATCACAAAAGATGTTTTCAAAGCTAATGGAAGAAACTAAAAAGGAAAAAGACTGAAGATGAAAATTCTTTCGAGAAAAGGACGAACATTGATTATAGCACTGCTAATGTTAGCAGTTGTTGTAATATTAGGATTAGTCTTTAACAGCAGCGAAGATGAGGAAGGTTATCTGACAGCCGAAGTTTTAAAGGGTAATATTGAAAACTCTATTACTGCTGTTGGTATTATTCAACCATCGAGCTTTGTTGATGTTGGCGCACAATTGTCCGGTCAATTAAAAAGATTATACTACAAAGTCGGTGACAAAGTAAAAAGCGGAACCTTGTTAGCAGAGATTGATGCTACGGTTTATGCGGCTAAAGTTGATGAGCTTACAGCTTCTTTAGACAATTTAAAAGCACAATTAAAGATGCGGGAAGCACAGCTTTATTTGAACGAGCAGAAAAACGAGCGGAACAAAATAATGTTTAATAAAAGTCTTATCTCACAAGAAGAGATGCAGGTAAGCGAAACGGATTATAAAACCGCTTCAGCACAAGTGGATGCAATTAAAGCCCAAATACAAGAAGCTGAAGGATCATTAAAAACCGCTAAAGCGAATCTTGCATATACAAAAATCTTAGCACCGGTTTCTGGGGAGATTGTATCAATATCGGTAACAGAAGGACAAACATTGAATGCGAACCAGCAGACACCGGTTATTTTAAGAATAGCAAATATGGATACAATGACAGTATGGGCGCAAGTTTCCGAAGCAGATGTTCAACGTTTGAAGGATGGGCAGGAAGCCTATTTTACTACGTTGGGTTCATCAAATCGGTGGTATGGAAAGTTAAAACAAATCCTTCCTACTCCGTTGGTTGTGAATGGCGTAATTTTATACAATGCATTGTTTGACGTTCCCAATCAAAAAGGTGATTTGAAAATTCAGATGACAGCACAAGTCTTCTTTGTTATTGAGAAAGCCGAAAATGTTTTATTCATACCAAAATCCGCTTTGCAGTATTCAAAGAATACCTTCCAAAATAAATCACAAGGTAATCAAAGTGGACAAACGAAAACGAATAGTTCAAATAAGACTTTGGTTTATGTCCTAAATAATAACGGAACCGTGCAAGAAAAAGAAATTGTTACTGGAATATCGAACTCAATTTATGTAGATGTAACATCGGGATTGACAGAAGGTGAAAAAGTAATTACCGGTAAAAATACACAAGCCGACCAGCAATCATCATCGGGATTAGGAAATAATAAGGGCAAGAAGCAATGAGTATTCCGGCACTGATAGAACTTAAAAATATTATCAAAGATTTCAGTCTTGGAAATGAGTCGGTAAGAATTCTTAAAAATATTAATCTTACTATTTATGAAGGAGAATTCTTAGCTCTGATGGGTCCTTCCGGTTCAGGAAAATCTACATTGATGAACATTTTAGGATGTTTGGATAATCCCACCAGCGGCACTTATTTATTAAAAGGTGAAGATGTAACTGCTTTCTCCCGTGAACAGCGTGCGATTGTAAGAAGGAATAGCTTTGGTTTTATCTTTCAAAGATATAATCTAATTAACGGTATGAATGCTGTTGAAAATGTTGAAGTGCCAGCCATCTATGCCGGTCTAAACAAAAGAGAAAGAATTTTAAGAGCAAAAGATTTTTTAAGTTCATTAGGATTAAATGAGCGGCTTGATTATAAACCTTCGCAATTATCCGGCGGGCAACAGCAGCGAGTAAGCATTGCACGAGCATTAATGAACGGCGCAAGGATTGTAGTTGCAGATGAACCTACAGGTGCGCTCGATAGTTCAAGCGGTGAAGAGGTTATGAATATTCTGCACAAGCTTCACCGTGAAGGCAATACAGTAATAATGGTAACACACGATTCGAATATTGCTGCAAACGCAGAAAGAATAATAAGAATTAAAGATGGAGAAATTCAGGAAGATTCTTCAGTGATGCCGGAAAGAAAATCAGAGAAAATCTTATCCGGTCAAGTTCAAGATAAAAGCAGCTTCTTAACAGAAACAATTGAAGCATCAAAAATGGCTTTCCGGTCTTTACGGATTAACAAGTTCAGAAGTATTCTTACAATGCTTGGAATAATAATAGGTGTCGGCTCTGTAGTAGCAATGCTTGCAATAGGAACTGGAGCTAAACAAGAAGTGCTATCCCGTATTGAAGCTATGGGCAGCAATCTGATAATTGTTAAACCAGGCGCACCAAACGTTCGAGCAGGCGGAGATATTGCAACCCTTACATTGGCAGATGCTGAAGCAATTAAACAACTTCCAAATGTAGTTGGTGCTGTTCCCGAAATAATTGGTCCGGCTACAGTGCGTTTTGGCAATACGGATTATCTCACTACTATTGATGCAACTTCTCCTAAATTTTCTGAAGCAAGAAACTGGCAGACAGTCAGCGGCGTTTATTTCGACGGCACTCAAAACAACAGCTATGCACCGGTTGCCGTGATTGGAAAAACAGTTGCAAACATTTTGTTCCCAAATACTGCAGATCCGATAGGACAATATATTCTCATTGGTTCGGTCCCCTTTCAAGTAGTTGGCGTTATGTCTGCTAAAGGCGCAGACTCGCAGGGAAACGATATGGACGATGTTGTTTTCGTACCGATAAATACCGGCAGTATGCGTTTGTTTGGAAGAACATATTTGAAAACAGTAACCGTTCAGGTTTCCGATGCAAATCAGATGGATGCAACGCAAGATGCTATCAATGATTTGCTTTTAAAACGGCACCATAACGTAGAAGATTTTCAGATTCGGAATATGGCTTCAATATTACAAACTGCAACCGAAACACAAAACACGCTTACATACTTGCTCGGAGCGATTGCAACAATATCTTTAATTGTGGGCGGCATTGGTGTTATGAATATTATGCTGGTATCGGTTACCGAAAGAACAAGAGAGATTGGAATTAGAATGGCTGTTGGTGCAAAATCCAAAGATGTAATGGTTCAGTTTATAATCGAGTCATTAGTTGTCAGCTTAATCGGCGGCATAATTGGAATAGCTACCGGAGTAGGCGGAGGAATTTTAACATCAGTAACTATGAACTGGCTGGCAATCTTTTCTGTTGATTCAATTGCAATCGCTTTCTTTTTTTCGTTTTCAATAGGATTAGTATTTGGTTACTTACCGGCAAGAAGAGCTTCATCTCTTGATCCGGTTATTGCTTTAGCTGCTGAATAGTTTTTTAAAAGACATCAAAAAAAGGAAATAGTATGTTAGGTAAAAATATAAAGATATTAATTCGTTCCGTTGTTTTTTTAATTTTGTTATTTGCCGGTTTAACTTCGGCACAGGAAAAATCTGCGGGCTATGACCACGGATTTTATGTTCGCAGTGCAGACGGCAATTTTGTGTGGCATCCTTTCGGGCTGATTCATACAGACCTTCGTTTGTCTCCAAGCGGCTCACAAATAAATAATGACAATACACAGGCATCAACATTTCTTACCAGACGTCTCCGGCTTGGTTTCGAAGGTCAGCTTTATGGAAATATTGACTACGATTTGGAGACAAATGTTGGTTCAGGTGGTGCAGAATTAATTTTTGCGTGGATGAATTTTGGTTTTCTCCGTGAAGCTCAACTACGTGTTGGTCAATTTAAAGAACCTTTTAGTTATGAAGTTTTGCTGCCGGAAAAATATCTAGACTTTATTGAACGCTCTATTGTTGTAACTGTTGTTTCTCCAGCCGAAGATATTGGCGTGATGGTTCACAATTTTGGTTCACCAATAGGTGGAATCCTTGAATATGGAGCCGGAATTTATAACGGACTTGGAGGCGCAGAGAAAACTTCTGAAAAAACTTTTGAATATGTCGGACGATTAGCTCTCTATCCTTTTATAGCTTCAGGTAATGAATTGTTAAAGACTGCACGCATTGCCGGTTACGCATTGTATGAAGATAATCGTCCCGAAGGTGTTGACATTCGACCGCGAACTCCGCTTGGTTTTGAATTCTTTCCACGAATTCCTACAATGGGAAAAAGAATTGCACTTGGAGGAGATGTTCAATGGATTAAAGGTCCTTTCTCTTTCAATGCCGAATATATTAGAAACACCGAACAGCAAACAACAACCAATGCTGATGCAATAGTAGAGGGCTGGCACATTGATGCCACATATCTTTTAACCGGTGAGAACAAAGTGCGCGAAATGGAAAGCGGTGTTGAGCTTGCAGCAAGGATAGAAAAACTTCAAGTAGATGCTGGCTTACCAATTGCCGCTGAAGGTTTTACAGATGAATCAGGCAATCCGGTTTCTCTCCAAAAAAATTCTGTAACGACACTTACTTTCGGACTAAATTATTATCTGAACTACAATATAAAGTTTCAGGTAAATTATCAGAATGATTGGTTTGATAACAATCTTTATACTCCTTCGAGCAGAGAAGGTGATGTATTAAATCCGGCATCAACTTCCCGTTCAAAGATGCTGGCCCGAGTACAATTGTATTTTTAAGAAGTATCGCTCAAAAACAAAATGAAAAGTTCCATTTCAGACATAGTGATTATTCTTCTGGGCTTGATATTAGTAATATTTCTTTATGACGTTATAGGTTTATTGGATTTTAAAAGGATTACGAAATTTTATCTTGCCCGGAATTAAACGACTAATTCAATGGTGTAACAAAGTAACTAAATGTTCTCATCCTAAATATGAATTATGAAATATATAATTGAAGACATAAAGCATTTATTAAGTGATTCGATTTCTTTAACCAAGATTTCTGTAAAGTTAAATTCCAAAACTTTTTTTGTAGGCACTGCATTTTTCATTGCGTATGCCTTCGCCTTCATTTTTGATCAAACTATAAGGGATTTCTTTTCAAAAATTCATACTAATTATTTCGATATTCTTTTTAACATTGGTCATCTCTACGGGAAATTATATTTAACCATAATCTTTTTTCTTACACTTTATTTTACGGGATTGATATTTAGAAACGATACCATAAGGAAAAATGGTTTGAGGATATTTGAAGCATTTATTTTTTCCGGGATAATTGTTACAATATTAAAATCGTTAATTGGCAGATGGAGACCTTACACTGGAAATGGAAACCTTGCATTTACTCCACTGAACTTTGGTTCAAACGATCATCTTTCGCTTCCTTCCGGCGATGTTGCTATTGCATTTGCCTTCAGCACAATTGCAGCAGGTTTTTTTGATAACAGATACTGGAAAGTGTTATGTTATCTTTTTGCAGTTCTAACGCTTTTAGGGCGAATCTATCACGACCAGCATTGGTTGAGCGATGTAATTCTAGGTGCATTTATTCCTACAATAATTGGAATTAAACTGAATCGACTAAGCAAGAATGAAATGAGCGGTGCGTTATCAGTGAAAGAAACAATAAAAATTATAAAAGAGGTGCAATTATGAAAGAAAGTAGTAATGATAGAAGACAATTCTTAAAAAGCAGCGGATTGATACTTGCCGGTGCAACAATTTTTACTGGAAATTTAGTAGCTAAACCAGAATGGGTTTTTCAGGAAATGGAAGAAGAAGTTTCTCCTAATGAAGATTTAATGCGTGAACACGGAGTTCTGAAACGTGTTCTTTTAATCTATCAGGTAGTAATTGATAGAATATACAGCAAGAATGATTTTCCGCCGGATGCTGTAATTGATTCGGCAAATATTATACGAAGTTTTATTGAAGATTATCACGAAAAGCTTGAAGAAGATTATCTGTTCCCTCGTCTTAAAAAAGCTAACACACAAGTTGAACTTGTAAACGTTCTTTTAACACAACATAAAACGGGCAGAATAATTACTGATAAAATATTAAGTCTCTCAAAAAGTAATTTAAAAAATGATGATGATAAGAAGCAGCTAAGAAGTTATTTGTATTCATTTATAAGAATGTATAATCCCCACGAAGCAAGAGAAGACACGATCCTTTTTCCAGCTTTTAAGAAAATAGTCTCGAAGAATGAATATGACTCGCTTGGCGAAGAGTTTGAAGAAAAAGAGCACAAGCTGTTTGGTGAAGATGGATTTGATGTAATGGTAAATAAAGTTGAAGGCATTGAGAAGAAGCTAGACATTTATGATTTATCCAAGTTCACACCAAAAATATGAGTCGTAATGCAGCGAGACAATATACAGGAAAAGATGTTTTAGAAATCGCAAAGTTATTTCTAAAACTTGGATTGATTGCCTTTGGCGGTCCCGCTGCACACATTGCAATGATGGAAGATGAGGTTGTAACAAAAAGGAAATGGTTAGACCGCCAGCATTTTCTTGATTTGATTGGTGCAACTAATTTAATCCCGGGTCCAAACTCAACCGAAATGGCAATACATACCGGGTACCTCAAAGCCGGTTTCCCGGGACTAATTATTGCAGGAGTCTGTTTTATTTTTCCCGCGGTTCTAATCACTGGAGTATTCGCTTATCTTTATGTCCAATATGGAACTTTGCCGGAAGTTGAACCTTTTCTTTATGGAATCAAACCGGCTGTAATCATAATTATATTAAATGCAGTTTATCGTTTAGGCGCAACAGCAATTAGAGAATGGAAATTCATTTCAATTGCTATAACAATTGCAATCATAAATTTTATAGGTCTCAATGAAATCTATTCAATTCTAATTGGCGGAATATTCGGTACACTTTTCATCTATATATCTGAAAAGAAAAATCAATTGAATTCACTAATCCCACTCGGATTTTTATCAGTCATCTCATCATCCTACTTTTTTCAGAGCATTGAAAAAAGCGAAGTATCGCTTACAAAATTATTTTTAATATTCTTAAAGATAGGCGCTGTATTATTTGGCAGCGGATATGTTCTTGTTGCCTATCTTAATGGTGAACTTGTCCAGGGCTTGAACTGGCTAAGCAAACAGGAGTTACTCGATGCAATTGCGATTGGACAATTTACTCCCGGACCAGTTCTTTCAACAGCCACTTTTATAGGTTATCAGATTGATGGAATTCAAGGGGCTTTAATTGCTACTTTAGGAATTTTTCTTCCCTCATTTATTTTTGTTCTTATAATAAATCCTATCGTTCCAAAGATCAGAAACTCTAAATTATTCTCCGTTTTTTTAGATGCAGTAAACGTAAGTGCACTTGCAATTATGTTTGTTGTTGCTGTTAAACTTGGGGTAGAAATTTTAGTTGATACCACAGGCGGAATTAATTGGAAGGCAATTGTAATTGCAGTAATCACCGCTGCAGCATTTCTTAAAATAAAAAAGATAAACTCTGCTTATGTAGTTTTAGGCGGAGCCGTTTTGGGATATTTACTACAGTTATTTTAATTGCAATTTTTTTTGAAGTTAAAAAGGAATGTGAGCTTTTCAATAAGAGATATAATGAAAAGCTCATTAAAATATAAATTAGAACGTAATCACTTTATCGGATTCAATCGTCCATTGAGTTAATTCAGCCATAGTGCTTATTTGTGCCCCTTCTATTAAAGGTAGATTTTTTATTCCACGTGCATCAGCGCAAGTGCCGCAAATTTTTACTTGTCCACCTTTGTTTATTATTGATTTTAACATTCGTTCAATGTTGTAATAACCATTAGGTGTATTCTGATTTGGTAGTGCACAGGTCGCAGCATCAGCCATTAAAAATATTCTTACTTCGTTTTCAGGAAAGACTTTTTGAATTTGCATCGCAAGCCGCAGTGCATTATAAGCTTTTTCTGTTCCGTAAGGTGCGTCATTAATTATGATCAAGTATTTCATATTCATCCTTGTTTTATTTGATTGCTAATATACCATAATGATATGGCGGTAATGAAATTTCTTCATTAATAATTTTAAATTTTGCTGCCTTAATCCAATTTGAACATTGAACCGGTGTTGGACGAATATCCAAAGATGGACCTCTGGGAGTTTCAGAAGAATAAATCCAGTGAATGACGCCCAGTTTGCTGCTTTGTTTAAGTATCCGGTAAGCTTCATTCAAAAGAATATCTGGGTTTTCTGCGTGCAGGATATTGAACAGCATAACATAATCAACTGAATTATCCTTAAGCCCGGTACCTACATTGACAAAATCTTTTTGTAGAATATTAATATTAGTCAAATTATTTTGTTCGCTTCTTTGTTTGAGTCGGTTTATCATTACCGAATCAATATCTAACGCAAAAATATTCCCTTTAATAATTTTGGCTGCTGGAATTGTAAATGTTCCGTAACCGGAACCAAATTCTACAACATCAAAGATTGCATCATCAAGTTTTAGTTTTGATAATATTTCCTCTGCATTGAAGAACGATTCCCAATAAGTTTCTTCCGGCATTCCGCTTTCTCTTATTTTCATAATTGCATTATGCCTATTATTTTTTTGTTGCTGAAAAGACCACAAAAGCCCCACAACCAAAATTATCTAAAACAGCATCAGGTTTAACCATTGATGATGGATCTGAAAAAATTGTCTGGCTAATTTCAATTTCAAGAAATTTACTTTTTTGCATTAATTCTATTACCGATTGAGTAAAATAGAAAGTAGCTGAACTATAAAACTTATTACTGGTTTTCATTGTTTCATATTTTTTACCAAGTTCACTCTCTTTGTCAATAATCCCAATAATTATTTTTCCTTTCGGTTTTAGAATCCTATAAATTTCTTTTATTGCAAGTGAAGGATTGTCAACAAAACAGAGAGTTGTAATCATCAAAGCAAAATCAAAACTTTTGTCATCGAACGGCAATTGTTCAGCAATAGCTTTATATATTTTAATTCCTCTTGCACGTGATATTGCAGCCATACTTTCAGAAGGTTCTACTCCAATTTTTATTCCGAAGCGAACTGAAAAACGACCGGTGCCGGTTCCCACTTCAATTCCAATTCCTTGCGATGGGTTAAATTTCTTTACAGCTTCAAGTTCGGATTGATATGCAAATTTGTATGTATCAAACCACTTGTCATAGTCAACAGCAAATTGATCGAATGCTTCTATATTCATAAGTTTATCGGAATTCTAAGACTCTTACCTCCAGCTTCAAGCAAGGTTTTATAAAATGACTTTTTCAAACCATATGGAGAAAGCCACCATTTTTCAAAAAGAACTTTTCCCCAGTGCCAAAGTTTACCGAGTTGTTTCATCTTAACATCAGGATGAGGTGAAGCATAAAAATCACCGTAAGCAAAGCCGGCTAAATCTTCTCCGGCTTCAAGCATACAAAAACCGTCGGCACAAAAAAGCTCTTTTGATTCTTTGCCTAAAATTCTGGAAGCAATAATTTTTGAAACACTAATTGCTTGAGAATGAGCAAACACACCGGCTTTGGGAAGCTTCATAGGTTTATCGGGCTGCCATCTGCCAGGAACTGTAATTGAAGTTACATCGCCAATTGCAAAAACATTTTCATACTTTGTTTCTAGGGTGTCTTTATTTACAGCTATCCAACCGCTTTCATCAACAAGACCGGAATTAGTAATTACATCCGGTGTTTTGTGCGATGGAATTATAACTAACAAATCATAACTTACAGAATTGCCGGAAGCGAATTCAACTTTCCTTTCAGTGTAATTAATGGAAGTCATTTGTTCAAGCGGATGAAAACCAATTCCTTTTTTATTTAATATTTCTTTAACTGAATTACCAAGTTCAGGTCCAGCAACAGGAAGCGGCTGAGGTTCGGGCGAATACAGATTAACTGTAAAGTTATTTTTTAGTTTTTTGCTTAGGAAATCTTTTATAAGCATTGCCCCTTCATACGGAGCACCGGGACATTTATATGGCAATGAAGAAACTACAATTGAAACATTTCCTCCCTTAAAATTCTGAAGTGCCTTATTTAATTCAATTGAACCTTGAAAAGTAAAAAAAGTATGAATGCCAGATTGATGCTTATCTAAATGTGTTTTGTACAGGGATGCACCGAGAGCAATAACGAGATAATCAAAATTGATATTTGATTTTTCTGTTGTTACAGTTTTGTTTTGTGCGTCAATTAGCTTTATTTCTTCGAATAATATATTTACACGATTACTAACCAGTTCCCTTAACTGCGAAGTAATTTGTTGCATTCTCCTTTTATTTACCATCAACCAAAGGTAGGAAGCTGCAAAAGAATGAATTTTATTTTTTTCAATCAGAATTATTTCTATCTCTTTCGGAAGAATTTCAGCCAGATGATTAGCAGTTACTATACCGCCAACGCCGCCGCCGAGTATCACAACTTTTCTTTTATTCATATAAAGGTTCCTTCCCTAAAATTTTAGCTTATTCGTTGAATTGCATCTTTTAACATTAAAATTGAATCACAGACTTTAGAATTAGTAATTATAAAATATACTTGTCCTTCTTTTTCAACCTTCTTTACTAAATTTAAATCAACAAGTTTTTTGAGATGTATGTTGACGATTTCAGAATCAAGATTTAATAGACTTGCTATTGCGTGCAAGGTTAAATGTTGGTCATAAATGGAACAGATTATATTAGTTATAGTTGGATCAGAGAAAATATTTTTCAATGTTTCATCAACATAATCTTGATTATACATAAAACACCTTTAGGAGTTAATTTTGAACAGGTAGTCCTTCAGCTTTCCACGAATTGACATCTTCCTTAAGAATAACAACATTAAATCCTTTCTTAGTTAAAAGTTTTGCAGCTTCGGCGGCAAGCACACAATACGGACCACGGCAATAAGCAACAACCTCTTTATCCGTTGGGATTTCATTCAATTTTTCCTTAAGCTCTTTTAACGGAATTGAAATTGCACCGGAAATATGTCTGCTTGAAAATTCTTCTTTAGGACGTACATCAATTAAAGTAACTTCATTTTTATGAAGTTTATCTAATAGCTCTATGGATGAAATGGGAATTAAAGCAGATCTTTCTTCAAAAAAGAGTCGAGCAGTTTCTCTGATTTCCGAAGCACTTTTTTCTGCAAGAACTTGTAATGATTTCCAGCATTTTACAACTTCATCATTTGCCAGACTATAAAGAACTCTTACACCTTCCTTCCGGCTTACAACTATTTTTGAACTCTTTAATATTTGCAGATGTCGTGATGTGTTAGCAAAATTCATATTCGTTTCAGTTGAAAGCGTATCAACATCTCTTTCACCTTGGGAAAGAATATCTATGAGTTCAAGGCGCTTCGGGCTTGAAAATGCGGTTGCAATGTTCGCAAATTGCTGAAAAGTTAAGTCTTTAAATTCTCTGCCAGTCATATAACTTCTTTAATAAATTATTCAATTGAGTAATTGAATAATAGCGATTTCCTTTAAATGTTGCAAATTTTAGAAGGATATTTTTTAATAAAATGTAAATGCCTCTTTGTTTACAAAAGATTAACTGCATCCATCAAATTTTGTTTTTGCAGATGTGAATAAATTTGAGTGGTTGCTAAATCTTCGTGACCGAGTAATTCTTTAACAACATATAAAGACACTCCTTTTTGAACCAGCAGTGAAGCGAATGAATGACGCAAAGTGTGGAAATGAATTTTTTCACTAAGGTTTGATTTACGAACAACTTTTTTGAACTGCTTACTTACTAAATCGTGATACAGCATCTTTCCTTTGACATTATAAAAAACAACTTCCCCAGGACTATGTAAGGCAGAATTAAATCTTCTGAATAATATTGCCCTAACCTTTTCACTCATTGGGACAATTCTTTCTTTTTTGCTTTTGGTTAAAAATTCATTTGTGCATTTAACTGTGATTTGATTCTGCAGAAAGTCAATCCAGTTCCACTGCATATTGATTAATTCACTAAGACGTAAGCCGGTATAAAAAGCAACTGTAAAAATATCTTTAAGATGCTGATGCGAAGTGTTAGCAAGAATTATCAGCAGCTCATCTTCAGAGATAAAAACTGGAAATGTTTTTGAAAGCTTTGGAAACTTTACTTTAGTAAAAGGATTTACCAGGATATAATTCCATTCAACAGCTTTGGTAAGAGCTGCTTTGAGCGAACGGTAATAAAGATGAGCTCCTCTTTGTGTACGTGTGAAAGTTGAATTTATAAATTTATCAACTGTTCGAATGTCAACTTCAGTTAATAAAAGATTATCACAAAATGAAATTAGCTGCTTAAAAGAAAATGCAATTGAATCAATATACTTTTTTGATTTAACAGGACGGCAGTATTCAAGATATTCTTCTTTGAATTTTGAGAGAGTAAGGTTATTTTTATCAATAGTTATTTGAGAAATTGAATCAATTGCACCGGAAGGGATTTCAAAAGACTTTTTGAATTCTTCCAGATATTGGACCGCTTCTGATTTGTTTGTTTTTCTTGTTGAATGAGTTGTTCTTTTACCATCAACAAAATAAACGATTTGGTAAAAAGCTGACTTGTAATTTTTTGTTAGGAACATTTTAGAACTCCTTCCATTCCCGCAAAGCGGGATAAATTGTATGGACTGTGTATGGAGTTCCAAACAAACTCTTTGTTTTTAGCGAAAAATTAGCGATTCCCGATGACTACGGATCAGAAGGTTTGGGGTTCGAATCCCTACGGGTGTACACATTAATTGCGAATGTAGAATTGAGAATTGATAATTTCTGGTTCTACATTTTTATTATGATTTTAATTTAGCAACCGATGTACTGACAGGTCGGTTCAAAATTCTCAATTAGCAATTCTCAATTGATTTTACGCGCCCGTAGCTCAACTGGATAGAGCATTTGACTTCGGATCAAAGGGTTGAGGGTTCGAATCCTTCCGGGCGTACAAATTAATTGCAAATTGAGAATTTAGAATTGAGAATTATAAATTCTAATTTTGAATTAATGATTCAATAATGTTAATTTTCAATTCGCCATTTTCAATTCTCAATTAAATATTATGCTTTTCCCAGAACACGTTTACAAATTCATGTATGCGGCACTACAAGAAGCTGAAAAAGCCGCTGAACTAAATGAAGTTCCTATCGGAGCCGTTGTAGTCCATCAAAATAAAATAATCGGCCGAGGTTACAATCAAGTTGAATTGTTAAAAGATTCTA
>Ga0209417_1001679_pt1 | contig 39297 bp, 72 predicted proteins | sample RifGroF2_FD_184002 | JGI IMG/M metagenome (GOLD analysis project Ga0209417, IMG submission 184002) | Groundwater microbial communities from Rifle, Colorado, USA - Groundwater F2 (SPAdes) (version 2) | ecosystem: Environmental > Aquatic > Deep subsurface > Groundwater | place: Rifle, Colorado... | reverse complement strand
AGATTTTTTCAAAAGCATTAGAGCCGGTGACAATTTCACCGACTCCATAGCTCTTATATGATTTTAACATCTTAATCATTATACGTCGTTGTATTTTTTAGGATAAACAACAACAGCACCGAGAATAGCAGTATCAGTACCAAGTGCTGAAAAATCCGGTGTTACATTAACACGGACGTATTTCTTTTTACCCATAGTGTCCAATTCTACTCTGTCAGTTGCGTACTGCTCCGTCCCTGCTGCAATACCTGTTAAAACAGTTGCAAGCGTTTTGTAAGCAACTGCGGTATCCCAACTTGAATTGTCAGCAGATTCCTGATAAGTAATTACAGTCGCAATTGTGTTGTCGCTTGCCAAAGTCGCAACAATCGGAACTACTACTAAAATAGAATCCACGTTAGCCGTGTTTATTGCCTGACTGACAAATTCAGATGAGGCGACATCAGTTGCTAAATACGACGCTAAGCCGAGATTCTGGTCGCCGAGCGGATAACCAACATTATTCATTGTATAATTCATTTTATTTTCCTTTAAATTATTAGTTACGCAACCGCTTCAAGTACCGCAGCAGCTTGAATGTAAGGCATTGCAAAATCCATTTCAAATCGTAGTGTAATGATTGTTAAGTCGCGTTGCAAACCTGAAATTGTCGCTCTGGTAGCGTCAACATACGTACCGTAAGGGTGTACTTCAAGTGTCATATTTCTTGAAACGCCTTTTATCATAGTTGTCGGGTCAAAGAAATATATCCTTGATGACGTTCCTGTTTCCAAAGCACCGTTATAAATGTTCTTTACCGTATTGGTAGTATAAACTTTGTAACCATCTAACGTGTTTGGCATACCTGCAAAAATAGGAACACCTAAATCGGTGCGTGTTCTCATATAACGATTACGAGAACGGCTTGACATTACATAAGCACCGCCGTCAACTGAAATGTTATATTGTTCAACTAATTCTCGTAAACGACCTAAATCGTCTATGATATTAGCGTCTGTCGTACCTGCCGAATTGATTTTATTAGCCGCCGGTATTGTGTTGTAAATACCTAAGATATGATTCTGAGTACCGTCGCCTGTTAAGATTGCTGATTCTAAGCCCGGTATCATTGCACGTCTCATAGCTTTTTCAATTTCTGTTTGTACTCTAAACGGCGAAGTATAACGTAACAATTGATTTGATACTGGTACGATTATATCTACTCTTTTTGAGTTTAATTTAATGTCACCGTAAGTTATTGTTGAAACTGTCCCTGCTTCGGTATCACCGTTCCAAGACAATAACGGAGCGGATAACTCTTTAGGAATAGTTAACGAACCGCCTAGCATCGGATAGTCAGGTATATCATTAAAAAATGACGGCTGATTATGCAAAAATGGAATTATAAAGTCGGCAGTCTGTGGTGTAATTAACACCCCACCGTCTGCACCGGAGCTTGTACTCATAATTGCTTTACTAAGCATTACGTCATTAGCAAACAGCTTATCGGCGGTTTCTCTTATATTGCCTTTTATACCTTTGAAAGTATATCCCTCACGGTCACCTTCTTTAGCGGCGAAAGCGGCAATAACCGAGTTCGCTATCATTTTCTCTAATCCGTCGGACGTGCCTTGCAACTCTTCTTTTGAAGAGATATAAGGCGGCATTACGTTATCGTTATTCCGTTCTTTCACGTAACCTAATTCAATCTGTGATTTAATCACGGGTGTTAGTTCTGCCGTTACTTTATCCTGAATTGACTTTTTCATTTCACTTAATTGTGATTCTGACAAAGTTATCATAGTTTCCGGCTCTGCTGCTTTTGTTGGTTCTACATTATCAGGCATTTTAAATCCCCTTTAGTAAATTAGTAAATTGTAAATCTTTTTCCATATTTTTGACATTGAGTTCTAATTCATTGATTTTTTTGTTCAACATAACTTTTTCAGTTTCCATTTCTGTAATCTGATTTGTTAGCTCTGCTATTTTTGCTACATCTGATTCAAGTGATTTTTCGTCTTGTGGCACGTTTTCGTCAGGCTCTTTCATAGCAGAGTCTAAGACTTTATTGATTAGTCTTGCGGCTTCGGTTAGGTCTGACATATTAGTCTTTGATAACGTCGCACCTGCTTTTTCAATTATGGTGTTTTCATTTTCCATTTTAACATCTCCGATAAATGATTTTTTCATTAAATCAATATCAATTGTATCAATACCTTTTTGAATAGCTCTGGTTAACATAGCGTCTGGATTCATTGGTATTGTTACAACTGACCATTCTATTAATTGTGATTTTGTAATATCGGTTACTTTTTTAACCCACGGCACGGCATTTATTAAAGCCTGTTCCGATACAGTTGGTTCTCTTTGCGTTGTTTCAAGAACACGTAAACCAATTGACGCCGCCTTTAAAGTGCCCTTTTGTATTTGTCTTTTTACTCTTTTTGATATGTCTGACTCTTCATCAAAATAAGCGTCTGCATACATTTCCTTACCATTTTCAGACATTGAGATTATAGAGTTACCTATAATAGTTTCATAATCATGGTTATACAGAACTATATTATTTTGTAAATAGTCTGAAATGTCAATACCGTTTGGAATTATTTTATCACCGATTCTGTCAATTTTATCGGAAGTAATCTTAAATCTGAAGCGTTCGTTCCCTTCATTATCATTGAAGGATTTATCTTTTACAAGTTCGCAACCAAAATATTGAATAGACATTTTAACCTTTTTGATTAAAAAGCATCAATAATTTTTTGTGCATCAATTTAGTAACCGTTACGAAAGTAACAAATATTTATTTTAAATCCTAATGAAATTATGTAATATTTACATATTTTGATAATATTTTTTATTTATTCTGAAAATAATTTCTATATACGAAAAACTCAAAAAACAGTCAAAATCGTTTATAAGCGACGTTAAGACAAAAAAAATAATTTCTTAACTATTATATTTTATTACAAGTTATATAAATCAAATTAATAATTAATGTTAATATATAGACACGTCAATAAAAACGTCGTAGTGAACGTTTATTAAAGCGTACCCCGTTGAGCGTGTCGTAGTGCGGATTTTCAGACATCAAAAAGTCAAGTTTACATAATATCCAAAACACACTTTGTGATACAAAATAAATTAATAATTAATTTTGGTACGGTATTTGTTACATTAATAATTAATCTTAAAAAGTTATTTCAAATGTGTAAGTTTTATGAATTTTAGTAATTTAGATAGTGTTAAATTAATAATTATTTTTATCTTTTTGAAGTGTAATTTTAGTTAAGATTAATAATTAATTTACGAATATTTCTTTTTCGATTTCCTTTCCGTTTTCTTTTATTTTCTGTAAACGTAACATAAATTAAAAAAGCTCCAATAAATTTTATTTTATCAGAGCTATATTTTTTCAACTTATTAGGATTAATCATGACAGTCAAAAGTAAGGATTTATTTTAACTCTGCCAAATAATTTTTAACGTCGTCAACACTAATAACTATTCCTTTGCAGAATTTTTCACCGTCTTCTAAAATATCAAAATAAGCAACGGGCATTCCATGTGCTACATTCATAGTCCAAGTATAACCGTCGTCATCAAATTTTGATTCAATTTCTAATCCACTTATCAAATCCAAATCATAATCTCTTAGCGGTTCGTTAATCTCTTCTATTGAGGATTCAGACAATACTTTGTAACCGTTATTAGTTTTTAGTATAATTGCAGTCGTACCGTTGTACGCTCCAATTTCGTCATCAATAACACCCCTAAACTCCATTAAGTCGTCTGATTCACCATAGACAACTATAAACCCTTCATTCTTAGCTAATAGCTCTTCGTCTTTTGCTATACCTGTCCTGCGGTCACGGCAGTCAATCATACTTGCAAATGTTTCTTTAGTCATCTCAATACTCCTTTATTTATTCTAAGCAAAATGCTTAATTCTGTTTTTTAATAATAACTTCATAAACCACTCCTGATTCTTTTGACTTTTCTATATATTTATCCAATTGTCTTTTGGCTTTTAATTCAGTATTTTCGTATCCTAAAACAATCGGTATACCGCTACCTTTTGTATTATACTCATATAACCAATATCTGAATTTATTTTCTGTTATATCATATTCTTTGTATATTTGATATTTCATTGTTTACTTTCAATTAAAAGCCTAACCGAGTTAGGCTATTTGTGTAACATTAAATTATTTAAATATTTGATAAATTATAATTCCAAAACTCAATAAACCTGACAATGTAATCAATTGCCAAATAGGATAAATATTGTTATTCATATCAAAGATAATTGATACAACAATACCAAGAACGGCACCGATGTAAACGGTTACAAGTATAAATAATGAGATATAAATGATTACTGCTTTTAAGTCAATTTTCATTTAATTCTCTTTCATTGCGTTGTAAACAGGCGGCAACCATGCCATAACGCCACACAACATCCCAACGCCAACAAACATGGTGTTAATGTCAAATGATGTGCAATATTTGAAACTTTGATTAACTATTAATGCAATAAAGCAAACAATACCTATTATTAATAATATTGTGTAATATATTTTTAATCCTTTTGGCATTACTTCACCCTCCGATGTTCACCGTCTAAAATATATACGGTTTTTGGTTTTTTAAAATTCTTAATTCTGTCTTTGATTTTAGGAATAGCAGAATCTAAGTAGTTAACAGTTCCGCCATTCATTGTATAGTCAACACCTGCCGTCAAGGTTAAATCTTTATGTTTCATTTGAGATAATATAACCTTAAATGATTCTATTCTGTCTGACGGCACTTTAAAGCGTGTAATTAGTTCTTTTGTAGTCATAACCCTGATTCCTTTTTAGTTTGTTCATATATTTCCGTCCATGCTTTTGACGGCAGATTAGGATTAGGCATATAAGCCGTTTTTTGTTCCAATGATAGTGTTTTGTCCTGCAATATCTCAATTAGCAATGTTAGTTTTTCTAATATCTTGACTTGTTTCAAGAGAATTTCTGTATGTGTTTCTAATATGTCTAATACTTCACTCATAATCTGCCTTTTGCTTTTTGTTTGTCAATAAATTAAATATAAATAAAACACGACTGCCACGACAAATACAATTCCGATTAAGCATGAGACTTGGAATATTGATTCTTTAGTATCTTTTTTCATTATCGTATCCTGTCAATTTTTTCTATAATCTTATTGCTGAGATATTCGATATTGTCAAGCTCGAATTGTTCAATGTCAACAATCACTTTGTCTGCATAAGCAATTTCACGGATTCCTTTTTGCTCGGGAGTTTCGGGCGGTACTTCAATAATAAGGGCAGGACTGTTATTATCTGTTAAAGCATTAAGCGTCCACAATCCGTCCTCGGTTACATCCGATTTGTTTAAATCATTTGTCCAAAATAAACCATTGTCTATTTTAGTTATTTCATATTTTGGAACTTCCAAATATGAAAATTTCAACCCCACTCTAATCTTATCTTTGTCAATCATTTTTACGCTCCCAGTAATTCATAAATATCATAAATCCTATTATCACAATTAAAGCACTAATGAAAATTAGCTGTATCATTTTGTTACCTCAAAATAATATGTCGTATCTTTGCCCTGAATAATAACACGGTTGTAAAATACCTGAATAGATTTTACCGATGTTGTTACGGTTGGTTTTTGTGGCAGTTCTTGACGTTCGCTGTAATCTTTGACATAAATATAAATACCAATTATCATTGCTACTTTAATTGCTATGTCTAAGAACGTAAATAATTTTTCTAACATTGTCACAACTTACCTTTTAACATAAAGAAAATAGCTCGTAAACTGTCATCAATATCGGCATTTTGTGAACTCTCAACACCGTGCCTTTTTGCATACCACCTTAATATAAAATTATTAGATTCTTTGTAGTTGCCTTTTAACCGTTCTATTCTCATTTGGATTCTTTGTTGCTTTTTTAGTAAATTAAAGTCAGTCATTCCAATACCAGACTTTTTAATCTCTAATTCCTTTATTGCACGTTGCAGGAACCAAATTTTATTTGCATTAGTCGATTTCATTCCATACCCCGCACCTTAACATCAAAACCTATTTTACGTATTTTCTTGCGTAGTGAATCCTGAAGTTTAACGTTTTCAGTTGTTACCGTGTCCGTAGTTGCGTACCAAACTTCGACGTGTCTCAAAGGTCTTTCGTAAAAATGATAGTAACTGAATAGGATTACAAGCGATGTAAACACGCTTACTATCATGGTTAAATAAAAACATTCTAATCTACTCATACCATATATCCGTTTTGTGACATAATATACATTCCATAGCTCTAATCTCCAATAATAAAACATACTCATTTGTGGGTGTTATATGAGATTTGAACTCATGTAATACGGGTCACAGCCGTATATGTTAACCAGTTACATCAATAACACCATGAAAGGCACGACAGTATTCGATTCCTGCAATGATATATGATAGGCGTGTAGCAACGCCTCGTTTTACGTCTTACCAGATAGCCGCCCTCCGCTTTGATACAATCTCTGCATCACCCAGCTACGGTCTTGCCAGCACGTTTAGGGATTATGCCCTTAATACCCAGCAAGTTCTCATATATCTGATTAGCGTCTCTATTCCGCCACGTGCCAAATCAAAGAACAAATTAATACAATACAAAAATAATAATTAATTCTGAGATATGCAAATTAAAAATTAATTTAGAGATATTTATTTTATTATTTTAAAGATTTATTTTTATAAGGTTTTTATCCTTAATTTGTCAATGTTCTTAAATACTGAATCAATTTATCTTTTAATGTTAGTTTACAAGATGCTTTTTGTTTTGTTAAACGTGATTCTATTTCTTCACATATTTTAATTAATTCAGTCATATCATTATTTTCAAGTGCCGTTTGCCGTCTATCTATTAGTTTTTGAGTAGTAAGATAATAAATATTTTCTTTTTGTGGTGTGGATTTATTTTCATTAACCATTAACGGCGGTACTATAATTACTTTTTTGGGGTCTATTAATCCTGGTGTCATACCCATAATTGGTTTACCTTTGCTATTTAAAATTTTAGGTATTGTCGTATTGCCAAATTTGTATTGAGTGCCGTCCTCAAAATATACAGTTTCATACATTCTGTCTCGGAGCGGTGCGGGTTCTTTTATTCCTTCCATTGTCATATTAATTCCTATTTCAGTTTATAACAATTATCTGCTATGATTTCACAGTATTCAAGACCGTCAACTTTTTTCCAGTGGTTACGACCTGTGACAGATACAACGTCATTAGGCTGTAAATTCATATTGACATCAGCTAAACTATTCCATAATAAAATAGGGTGGTATTCTTTATATGTCCGCACGTCACCGTCTTTATTCGTTACGTCTATTTGAGTTAATAGCTTAAATGCTAAACACCGCCGACCGTCATCGAAATTGATTTTTTCTGCATTGGTTATTACAGTTCCAATTAGTTTAGTTTCATTCTGACTTTTAATCATTAGTTAGCTCTCTTTTTAGGAAAACCAACGCATCTACAATTACAATTTTCGGCAGGGTCTGAGCCACCGCCCGGACTTTGCATTACGTCACCGTTAACGTTAAACCAACCGTTTTCGTCTGGTCTCTTGCCGTCCATTTCTACATGACTATCTCTTACGTCGCCGTCACGTTGCGTTAACCAAGTCAAGTCATATCCGTTGTCATTCCATACAATCTTTTGACCCTGACCGCTTGTATATGTCGAGCTTGTTTGTGCTATTAAATTTGAACGAGATTCTGTAAAAACTTCTTTAAATTTGTATTGTAGTTTTTCTTTGAATAACTCTTTTAATTCGTCTTTGGTTGCTAACGGGTTTTGTTCTACAATTCTTTCAACTTCTTTTTTTAAGTCTCTGTCAATTGTCTTAATAGATTCTGCATGGTTTTTGTTATTCTTTTTAAACGATTCTGCTATTTGTTTCTCATATTCCGTTGGCTCTACATTAGTTTTTATTTCACGTCCGGCACGTTTCATAACAGCCTCAATTAAAGCACGTGTGTTGGTTTTTGTGTTATTAACTAATATTTGAGTCCATCTTTTTATGTCAAACAATTTAAATCCTGATTCTGCCTCAATACCTTTTTGCAGTATCAATAAACTGTCAATTGCTTTTTCCAAATTGTTATTCGATAATATTTCAGTCTGTAAATCAAAAAACGTTTTGCTTACATCTGATTGTATTTTTTTCACATATTTTTCATTATGGCTGTCTAATGATTTCCAATATACTTGGTATGATATTTCGTCAATCATAAAAGTTTTTTTTTTAATGCTTTTGATATTTCAGCATACGAGCTTTCACTTGTAATTTCGTCTAATATTTCAGGTGGATTTGTTACTGATTCTAATTTTTGAAAACCGTATTTGATTATTCTAATGTCACCGCCCTCAAATGTCGGATAACCACGCTCGGTTAATACTTCATTAGGTGTTTTCAGACCATTAGCAATATCGGATTCATTTTGACGTAACATGAAGTCTACATCCTGTTCACGTCTTGCCTCAAAACTAATCCTGATTGTTCCGTCATATTGCTTAAAGTTTCTTGTAAGTCCTTTGCATATTTTTTTACTAATCGGTTCAACGGCTGTATAATAATATTCATTCATTGTTGAAATTTGAGTATTTCTATTTGCGTGTAAACCCGTAACAACTGCTATATTGCTATTAAAACAAGCTAATATATGTTCTACTAATTCACGATTAGGTATTTCAACCATTGAGTTTATACCGTTACCGCCTTGCACCAACGATTCAACTTTAATACCCTTATCTAATAAGATTTCAGGTCTGAAAATTGAGCCCATAGATTCTCGGATACGACTTAATAACGTGTTCGCCTGAATGTCGCCAAGTTCTAGGTCAGTTGTAACGATATAAGGCATTTTACCATCACGACTTAAAAACCGTCTGTTAAACTCTAACCGTTCACCTGCATTTAGTATTGCTTCCATTGCAGCGTTTAACATAGACGGCTGACCGTCAACGGTTGAGGTTTCATAACTTCTTGCTGTTAAATCTTTAATGTAAATCATTTCAGATTTCGGTATTGTTATTGTACCCCCGCCCGCTTGTAACGTATAATCAATTATCATAGGGTCGCCGGTGCGGGTGCCATAATTATTTCGTATTGCTACGGACGGTATTCCAAACAACTGAATAGGCACTTTGATACGTTCACCGATTATTGAACGTTGGTACGCTTTGCCATGTTCTAAAAAGTCCATAGCAGTTAATTTTGTGATAGTCTCAAAATCCTCTTGTTCTGGATTTGGATTTTCCAATAGATAAGCCGACCAATGGTCTTCGTCTGTTAATGTCGTATAACCGTCTTTGTCTTTACGCTCTGCATAGTATTTTGTAGCACTAACGGCAGTTGCAATATGATTCATAGCTATAAACGCCCACCCTGCAAAGATGTCAACTTTATTAGGATTGTGGATTAAGCTGTTAATATTCCAAAATGAACCACCACCGCTCGGCAATAGCATAACGTTTACTGATTCTGTTTTCAGGGCTTTGTTGGCAATGTTTTTTAAAAAAGACATATTTTTACCTTAAATATTTATTTTAGTCATTAACGAAAATAACTTACAATATTTTATTTATCAATTTTCCACGCTCCGACGCTTTGCTCTGAATTTTCAAAAGCATTGACGGAAGCGTCCACTTGGTCATCGTGTAAATCCTTTACACCTGTAAAATTTGACACCTCTTCAATATACTCATTTAACCAGTTATTAGGATATATTGACGGGTCTGGCAGTAACACGTCACCTAAATTCCATGACGAACTAAATGCTTGCGAACGTGCAAATTTATCTAATGTCGGATTACACCGCTTTATTTTGCCCCTGTCAACCATCTTTTCAATAGTATCTGCTACGGATTTTTGAGTTCCATTCGATTCTATTGCAATACGGGTTTTGTATTTTGCGTAAACATCTGTAATAATTTTATAAGTGTAATCAATTTCTTTTTGATAACGTATAACGTCAACAACATAATATTTTCCGTCTGAGTAATACATAATTACGATTACGCTGTAATCCGCTTTTGACGATTCTGTGTAAGCAAAATCCGTTCCTATTTGTACTCTGTAATTTTCAGGGAGCTTACTATAATAACAAACATCTTTGAATACCGTGTTGCCTTTTGAAATTGGTAAGCCCTGATATAAGGCATAAAACGTATAAGGATTTGAACGTCTAATATCATTATAAAAGTCATAACCAAATTTATTCCATAACGGAGCGTCAAGTTCTTGGGTATGTTCTACGGGCTTACCAACAACATCTAATCCGTTTAATAAAGCAGGTATCCTAATATGTTGCATTTTGTAGTTAGTCTTTATTAACCGCCCTATTAAGTCGTCTAAATGCCAACGTGTGTGTACTACGGTTAATGATGTCGTCGGTCTGATTCTCGGATTTGCTACTTCATTAAACCAGTCCCAAAGTGCCTCACGGTAAACTTTTGAATGTGCCTGAGCCGGTCCCGAAATAGGGTCATCTATAATTAACCAGTCAATCGGATAACCTGTCAAAACACCGCCGATACTTGAAGTCAATAAACCGCCACCTGCTATATTAATGTATTCACGTTGCGTGTTGACGGCACTAACAATACCAAATTTATTAAATAATACTATGCTTTTGCGTGTCTGTGACTGTGCGAACTGCTGAGCGTAACCGATATAAGCAACGTATTTCGTCGGATTTTTCATTAGATACAAACATATACCATACAACAACATTAATGATTTGCCATGCTGTGGCGGTACGGAAAATGATACTCTTTCGATATTGCCTTTTATGATTGAATTGATTACGTCCGGTATTGGTTTTAAATGAGCAGGTATTTCAAGTTCTTTATTTGCGTACGGTAAAAAATAAGACACGTCATCAAAAGCTAATTTTTTAAATGACGTGTAAATATCTGTCAATATGCTTACCGTATCTGTCAGTTCAATAATTTCCTTATCCTTTCAATTTCGTCTAACCGCTCCGATTCTGACATAGATTTTATGTCACCGTCAACATTGAGATTTAAATTAATATTTTCATTACGTTGGTTAGGATTAAGCAATTTCAACTCTTCATCGGTTGCACACAATTTATACAAAACTATTTGAGTTGTTGCGTTATCGGATTCTGCCCATTTTGTGCGTAATAAATTTTTGATTTTATATTTATTGTTTTCAATAATTGCTTTAAGATTGTCTAATTTGTCAAGATTATGATTATAAAATGTTTGCCGAGATATTCCCAAATGTGCTATAATATCGTCTGTAAATAAGCAGTTGTAATTTGTTGCTGCCTCAATTGCTTTTTTCTCCAATTCCATTACGTCGTATGCCATGTTATGCCTCCGAGTCTTTATGCAAATACTTCATAAACTCAATTTTCGTACTTTCATTGTAAAAATTGCCACTTAAACCTCCTGCAATATACAACATCATAATTCCTTACCACAGTGAGGACATAATTTAGGTTTCTTATCATTGGTTTCGTTATTGTTTTCAAAAAATGAATCCAAGTCTTCAATCGTATCTCCCCACACCGGCAATTGAACACCCCACTCTTTTAAGTCTGAGACCTCCCAACTATTTGCCAACATATCATAATCGAAACTGCCTAACGAAATATTATCTCTTATAATAAATTCACGTCTTTGCTCCGGCGTCAAATCATTTGCGTTTACAATTTCAACTTGTTTTTTAGTCTGAAATTCACTCCAATAATCAATTAGAAATTCTACTCGTTCTTTGGATTTGTCTTTGGATTTGTCGGCAATTAAAATTCCAATGTCGTCTAACTTCATTGTTAGAATTTGTTTGAACGCTTTTAAACGTAAATTGCCACCAATTGGAACGTTGTCAGCAATTGCCATTGGACGTATCTTATACATTTCAGGAAAACATATAAGACTTTTAACCATGTCATTTATATTGTATTCTGTAAACGTTCTTGGATTTGCAGGATTAAGTTTTAGTTTGTTAATGTTTACTGATTCTGTTTTCAAAAGTTACCTTCATTTAATATTTTAGTGTGTACGAATATACAATTTTTATACGAGCGTGTTCTTAACATAACTTCACCACCGTTACTGTTATTTGATAATGATGTATTGCCTTCAATTGAATAAAAGGATTTGTTATTAATTGACGACCTTTCAAATATTCCGGTATGGTCATAACGTCCGTCACCGTTCCAGTCAAAAAATACAATGTCTCCCGGCTGTGGATTCTTAGTTATTTGATTAGTCTTTTTAAAATGTGCAACTGCCGTTTGACATCCTGCAAAACCTTTTTTAAACCCGATAGGCTCTAAAGGATAACCAGCATGATAATAACACCAAGAAACAAACTCCGCACACCAAGGAACGCCATTATATCCGAACCAAACACCGTATTTTGTTTTATTTGAGTTCTTTGGACTTTCGACAGTTCCAATTTCTAACCGTGCAATTTCTACTATTTTACTCATATTTTTTCTCTTATTTCATTTTCTTGCAAAACGTTTACATCTGAAAATTCGTTTAACGATAATGGTAACAACACGTCGCCGGACATATTTGTAAACACGTCAAATAAAAACTCTGCTTTTTTATACCGTTGGCAGAATATTACTGATTTAATAATTTCAATAATCTTATAATATTCAAGTGGTGACGTTTGAAAGCATAAGCCTTTTAAGTCTTTGGATTCTGATAGTGTCATTTTACACCTAATTTGTTATACTTTGTAATATTTCGTTTGTTTCTTTTTCCATTTGATTATTATACAAATAATTACGATATTTCCTTTGAACTTTACGTCCAAAATAAAAACCTATTATATTTTGCAAATATTTATTTGATATTTTACCTAACCATACATGAGATTTTAATTCATAATCTAATGCCTGTAATTGTGTTATTTGTTTACAACTCATTTTTCACCTATCTCATTATTAATTAAAATAAACTTCTTGTTAAATTTAGGATTGTGTTTGTTTGCAGTGTTAAATACCCTTTCAATTGCATAACTTACAGTCGTATGGTCTCGGTTTAACAATTTACCGATATTAACCATTGTGGTATTATTTAAACATTTGATAAAATACATTGCCAAATGCCGTGCCTCAACTATATGACTTTTTCGGCTCTGTGATTTCATATCTGATTCAGGCACGTCTAACAGATTTGAGATTATTGTTATTAGTTCGGAGTTAGTCATTTCAATTCCTTACTTATATAAATTTTTAGCTGAGTATCAAAAGTGTTTTTTGGATTTACTACTAATGACGGTTTTAATGTCAATTCGTACTTATTTTCAAGGCAATAATCGTTTAATTCTTTTGCCGCCGATTTAACTTCGTCTTTTAGTTGCTCTAATTTTTCGGTCATTTTTTTACCTCGTTTTCTTTGTACTCTGCTATTTCTAATTCTGTCGCATAACGACAACATTGGAATATGTCTTTTGTAAGTATTGTAATTGATTCTTTTTTAGTTGTGTGTGCTGGTTTTAACCACAAATTATTGTTTTTCATTTTAACTAATTTAACAGTTATGCCGCCAAACGCACTTAAAAACAAATACAGTCCTTTGTAAAGTTCAAAATTGTCAATTGTTATCTCATACTCTTTTAAATCATATATCTTGACTACTTTTTCAGGTTCTTTTACTTCATTCCGATACTCAGGATAAAATTCATAGAAAATAGCTTTTTCACGACGTGTAGGGAGACGGCAAAAATCAATTAAATTTTCACCTATATGGTCTTTGAAAATATTTTCTAATGACAAAGGTAAATAATATTCATTAGTTTTTAATATTACAATGAAATATCCTGTTTTTTTATCAATAACAAGTTTGTGATTTTCTCGGATAACGTCATGGTCTTTTATCTCAAATATTTCACTCATACTTCTTAATTCACTTTCATTATAACCGCCCGTTGTTGGTTTTTCACCTGTTTTTCGTATTTGTTCAATTCGTTCGGCAATTGATAGTTTTGGAGTTTTGGCAGGTTTTGATGTTGGTCTTAGTTTTTCTTGTAATTCTTTTATTAACTGGTTAAATCTAATAGTACCTGCACTTGGCATAGAACCGTAAGTAGTTGTTAACGGCAATGTTGTAAACCAATCTATTATCTTGTTACTGTCTGCATCAGACTTCTTTTGGCACGTGTCGTCAATAATTGTAATAACTGTTTTCCGCTCTGATTCTGACTGCTTTTTGATTTGTGCTTCAAGGTCTGATTTTATACGTATTAAGTATAATCTCATATTTGATAACTGCTCAAAACTGCCGTTATATAAACGACTATTCATGGTGGCAAGGTCTTGTATAACATTGTCAATTTTCTCTAAAATCTCTTTCATAACTATCCCCTATTATTATTTATAAATTCTGTTAATTCCTTATTCCATATTTGGTTAGGATTCCCGCCCCACTTGCTAATAAATTTAGCCTCGTTTGTTTTCAATAATTCATTGTAACCGTCATTTGCTTTAAATGACTTAGAGCCAAAATGATGTGTAAACACATCTAAGGCGATACGAGTTTTAAATCCTGATAATTGTGAACGTCGGCAATAATCATCGTCTTCAAAGTTGCCCGGACTGAATATTTCGTCTAAATAACCAACTGTATTAATTACATTTCTTGATATTAACACACACATAAAAATTACACGTGGAAAATCAAAATGTTTATTTTTGTTTTTCACAGATAATTCATTAGCAAATTGCAACATACCTGAATAATCATTATAAGTCGTACCGTGCAACATTTGAACACCACTTGCATAGTTAGTCATACCTGACACTATTCCGACGTTATCAGAGCCGTTTAAATGCCTTAAAAGACCGCCTAACCAATTCTTGGCAACTATAATATCGTTATTTAATAATACAACGTTTCCGGTTGCTAACTTCATACCTTGATTTACTGCTTTTGTATATCCTAAATTTTCAGTATTTGTTATGATTGTAACGTTATTGTTGTTAGTTTTTAACTCTGCCAAATATTCTTTAGTGCCGTCCCTGCTGTTATTATCAATAATAATCAATTTAAATCTTTTGTCTGTATGTTTGTAAATTGATTCAATACATTCTTTTGTATATTTCAGGTTGTTAAAACAAGGAATTACAATTGAAGTAGTGATTAATTCCAATACCGATTTATCTTTTTGTATAACGTAATCCGGCTGTATTTTACCTAACCATTTTTCCTGCATTAATTCGACGTTTTCTTTTGATTTAACAAACCGCTCATCACCGCTTGAATGTTCAAAATGATAAACTTTTGATGTCGGTACGTATGTGAATTTATACCCAAGTTCACCGATTTTAAAACACAAATCTACATCTTCATTGCCGTTGTAATAACGTTCGTCAAATCCGTCAACACGGTTAAATAAGTCACGTCTCAAAAGTAAACAAGCTGCTGTTAAGACCTGAAAATCATTCTGAATATTAACACGCTCAGATTTTGAATCGTTGTTGTAATATTTGTGTGTTGCTATTAAAACGTTTGTTCTTTCGTTATAAATCGTTATAACTCCCGCGTGTTGTATCAATCCGTTTTCAAATAACAATTGACTGCCAACACCTGCAATATATTCATTTTGAGTAATGACTTTTAACAGCTCGTTTAACCAGCCTTTTGTTACGACGGTATCGTTATTTAGCAATAATATATACTCTGTATTTGCTCGTTTAACACCCTGATTATTAGCAATTGCATAACCAACGTTTTTCTCGTTTTGTATTAAATATATATTTTTATATTTACTCATAAACTCGTTAACAACTTCAAGAGTATTATCAGTACTGCCGTTATCAATTAATATTAATTCAAATTGCTTTTTGTTAGTGTGTTTATATACTGATTCTAAACAATTCTTTGTTAGCTCGGATTTATTGAATAATGCCATTATAATTGAGACTTTAGTCATTATAATTCCGCTCCATAATTAACGATTTCTCTTTCCCAATATCCCATGTAAATACTACTTCGTTTTTAGTTATTTCCATTAAAACATTATTTTCTAATATCTGCTTAAATATATCTAAGTTTACGTTATATTCGCCAGTGTCTTTTATAATTATTTCATGGTATTCCCTAATTTCATAAAAACAATTGCCAAATTCGTCTTCAACTTGCACTCCCTCATATAACAATGACATTTTTTCGCATATATGGTTTTTTGATATTTCTACTTTATGTAAACAATTGTTTAACTCGCAAAAATCATATATGTTATTAAAAAAATGGTAAAACGCTATTTTGCTTTCGTCAATATTTTTCAGGTCTTCAATAACAATTCTTTTGTTAACGTGTGGTTCGTTTTTGTATATCATGCTCATTAATCTTCATTCCTTAAAATCCAAAAATTGTTTTCTCTGATTTCTAATGTTTTGTTTGCCATATATTGAATTTTATTTACTGCTATTAAAACTCCCCTAAATGTTCTATAATCGTCACCAAAAATAACGGCTTTGGTTTTTGATATTAAATCATTAGAAACCGCAATATCTAAAACAACATCCTCGTACTCATGTGAACCATCAATATAGATTAATCCTGCTTTTATACCTAATTTGTTAAGCAACTTAATACCTAAAATTGACGGTAACGGCACCGGAATAATCATATCCTGACAATTGGAATGAACAACGTTACTTAGAAATTGATAATAAATTTGTGGATAACCATTTTTTAACATCAAATCTCTTTCAGGTGTTTCATTCAAACCGTGCCAAAATTCCAAAGCTCCTAACCATGTATCAATACAATATATCTTAGTTTGCAAACCTAATGACTTACAACAATTTGCCATATTAATTGCACTCTGACCTTTCCACGTTCCTATTTCAACAATAATTTCAGGTCTTGTTTCTTGTATCAATTCCATAAAAACATTTGAATTGCCGTTCCACCCTTGTAAATCTAATGGCAATAATTCCAAGTTTTCGTAAATTTTGTTATTAAGACTATTCATAAATTTGCTCCAAGAAATGTATTTTATTGATAATTTCTAGTTGTCTTTCTGCCTGTTCTGTCAATTTGCTGTTTTCGTCTAATGTTTTTTTGTATAAATCTATTAGTTCGTCAAATGACATATTGCAATATGATGTTGTTGGGTATTTTGTAATTTTAAATCCTGTTAAGTCAATAACCTTATTTTGTTCTATTTCTATGCCGTCTATTATTGGATATGGGAGTACATAATATTCGTGCTCACCGTCTATTATTTTACCAAGTGGTTTATTTTCGTTGTTATCATTAAAGAATATTGCTGTCATTTTTTACCTGCTAACAAATTTTCATTGTATTTTTTTAAGATAGGGTTAAAAAACATTTTTTCAATATAATCATACCTGTCATCATATGAACCGACATTAATTAAAGCGTATTTGTTAATCAATTCTAATAATGTGTCTTTGTTTACTGATTCTATTTCGTTATAAAATTTGTCAACACCTAATCTAAAATCATTTTCAATTATCTCTAATAAACCTTTTGCCGGTATTGCCGTTTGCTCATATCGAGATGTATAAAAGTATTGTCTTTCATTATAAAAGTCGTCTTCATTATAAGAAATATACCATTTTGTCGGATTGTATTCGTTACCAACTGTATTCCATATAACCGCTTTCATACCTTTGTACTCAATTTCTTTTTCCATTAAAACACCTTTGGAATATTTAAATTACTTGTTTCTGCTTTTGACTGATGTTGGTTGAAATCTAATAAATACGCTGAAATATCGGTATATTTATTTTGATAACCTAAATCACCTTTTTCAAACGTTGCACTCATTTTCATTCTGTCATACGAGCGGTTAATAAACACGTTGTAATCAAAATAATGTAAGTGAATTAATAACAAATTTTCGTCAATTTTGTCAGGCATATCAATTAATTTATGAAAACCGTGTGTATAATTTAACGGTCTTTTTGTTATTAAAGTCTTATTCATAAATTCAGGATTTAACCGATAATTCGTTTTTTGCTCCAATACTGATTTTTCAGGGCTGTAATCCATGCCGCCGTGTAACAACTCAATACCCATACAAGTAACATATTCACCGTCAAAAGTGTTTACATAGTCGCTTAATGACACGTTTAACGGCACTATAAACTCATCGGATTCTGTAAAAACAACTGTATCGTATTTTTTTAGTAATTCAACTTGAAAATCTTTAACTGTCTGTAATAACCAATTATGGTCGAAAGTTGTTTCGTTGTGAACGTCAATTATATTGCAACCAGTATATTTTATAACATCTAAACTGCTGTCATTTGAATCGTGATTTAAAATATAAATATCCGACGGATTGAAGTGTTGACTATAATATTCATACCAGAGTTTTATAAAGAATTTTTCATTTTTTACTATTGTGAATATTGCTTTTTTCATTGTTTTGCCTTATTAACTTCATTTTCCATTGCACTATTAAATATTTCGGTCACTTTATACAAATCTTTTTGAGATTTTTCTAAACTTGCTTTACGTTCTGCCTCAATTATGTGTGCAGGTCTGAGACCGAGACAATATGATTTGTAGTTGACTTTTTTTGTTTGCAATAAATCATTTTCGTACCATTCCAATAAATAATTTTCAGGTTGTTCTGTATCAATATCGTATTTCATTTCATGGAATTTAAAATACATATCCGCCGTTTCATACATTTCGCCGACGTCACCACCTATCCAGTAACCGAGTTCAAAACCGTGTTTTCGGCAGAACTTTTTTTCGTATTTTTTTACGATTTTTTCGTATTTTTCAGCAAGTGTTTTCATGTTAATTCCTTTTCAAAATAAAATTTGTTGGCAGGATTTTTTATTTCTATAATTCCATATTTCAGAGCTAATTTAAATATGAAAATATTTGATAATCTGTCAGCAATGGTAAAAACCATATTCCTAAAATTTTGCAAATTTTCAGCACCTTTATAAAAATTACATTGACGGCGGGAAGGATTTAAATTTTCATAATCATTAACATCATAATTTGGTATTTTTGATTTGTCACCAAATCCGTATAATCTTTGAGGTATGATATGGTCTATTTGCATTGTTTTAACAGTTATCTCGCAACCGCAGTAAGCACAATGACCGGCGAACTTTTTATATACTGATTCTCGCAGTTCTTTTTTCACATCAAATCTCCAATTTTGCATAAACTTTTATTTAAAAATAACTATATTTTTTTGATTTGCAAATTAATTTTTATTTTAATTATTCAATTCCTAATTTTGTTTTTAATCTTTCCATTTTAAATGCTATTTTTTTGTCAACTTTTTCCGCTCCAAACATCATACGAGCCTGATGTATCATAATTGTTACGTCTGCTATTTCGTCTATAATGTTTTCTGTCAATAATTCAGGGTCTTTGTCAGTACGTCTTAATTTATGCAATACCGTCGCAAGTTCTAAACACTCTTCAATAACCATTCCGATTTGAAGTTCGTTTCCCCATTTTTCAAGTGCTTTTTGATTAATATCAAAGTAAGTTACTATTTTCATTTTACCCCTTTTTAAGCTCGTCATTGAATTTTTGATTGTTAAACATAGTTTCATATAGAATTGAGTATAATTTATTCGTAGCGACGTTGCAACACGTCAAATTTATATAGTATAACGTTTTCATAATAGACTTAATTGATTAGTGTCACATTCTGTAATTTTGCTTTTTTGTTTCATGCCTGTTTTATTAATTTCGTAAACACCTTTTTTAATCCTGTTAACCGTGCCGTTTTTAACCAGTCTTGCAAGTATTTCACCAACATATTTTTTAGCGTTGTGATAATAATACACATCTGCATTTTTGATTATATCTGTCAAACTTGCACTTTCGACTGATTTCAGGTATTTCAATATAGATTCTTTTTTAGTCATAAAGTCACCTAAATTAAAATTTGTTACCATCAATAAACGGGTCTGTCCGTTCTTTTGTAGCTCCGGTATAAATAAAGTTACACGCTTGGTATATATATCCGTTATGATTCATTGCCGTATCTGAATAAGAAACTACAATCCAATTTTCACTTGAAACTAATTTAAGGCATTTTGCAACAAATTGAGATAACTGAATATTAATATTTTCTACTCTGCAAAGTCTGTTTAACTCATAAACGTTTTTGCTATATTCCAAACCGCAAACAGAATAACATAAATTGTTACTGGCGGGTTTACCAAAAGTGCAAACAGCCACTAATATATTATTTTCATAATAACCAAACGCTTTTGTGATTTGAGGTTTTCTGCCTGAATAATGTTTTGGCAATAAAAAGGCAATTGCTATTTCGCGTGTAATTTCAATAATTTTCATAGTATTTGTTTTGTATTGTTTGCATATTAGCCCCATAACAAATATATTTTGACATTAGATGGCATAGCTAATATATATCTTTTTATTGCTTTGTTTCTCCAATGTGTTGGTTTATATGTTTTAAACATTGGTTTAACATCTTGACTAAACAGATATTTTATTGCACCCCCGTAATTATCATATTTGATTGAAGTGTTTTTTATACCAATTGACAGAGTATCTTTTATTTTTACTCCGCTCGTTTCACACAATTCATATAACGGATTTATAATGTCCACGTCTCTTGTTAATCTGATAGTGTCAACAAGACCGTCAACAATATAACTTTTGTCGTATGCTACTAATAATTTTAAATCTAAGCCCATTTTTAACTCCTAACTGATTCATAAAGTGATTTTTTAATTTTATACAAATGACTTTTTGTAATATTGCTGTCTTTTTTGTAAATCATATAAGATAAAATATTCTGTAATTCTAACATCTCGGATTCAGACAATATTATCATAAATCTTTGTTTGCTCTGAAATATACAATTGTCAACTGTCATTGTCTTAGTGATTTCCCGTTTATTTGTACAAAGTTAAACATTTCTTTCATTCTGTCAGACACTCTGAAATTAACCGATTCAAATATTTCTTTAGGTGTCAGGTTGGTTGTTATATGAGTTATTTTGCCACGTTCTTTAAATATTTCGTATCTGTCTAATATTAAGCTGTCAAAAAGATTTATTTCGTTACCATAATATTTTACCGGTTTAACGTCTGCCAAATCGTCAATACATAAGTTTTGTATCTCGTTATAAAAACGGTCGGCAGTTACCCGCCATGTCAAATTATCAATTGAATCCTGCCCTTCACGCAAAAAGTCAGACAAAATTTTGTTAGTGCTAACAGTTATAAAATATTTTTTACGTTGCTTTATATATTCGTATTTTTGTTCAACATAGTGGTCAACTTCCCTTAAAGCGTCGTCAAATATTTTCATTATTGTTGTTTTGCCGGTTCCGAAGTCGCCATACAAACACAATCCTTTTTTAGTATTAAGAACACTATCTTTTTTGTAATTAAAAAAATATTTCTTAATATCTTCAAAAGTTTTTTGATTTAACTCGTTATACTCATTTTCAACATAATTACATTTTTTCCTGCTGACAATAGTATCTAAATTATAATCAAGAAATTGTGTGTAATGTTCAAACTCTTTTTGATATTCTTTTTGTTTGTATGCCTCAGCCTCTAACCGCCATATTTTTGTTTGCTCTGCCATACTTAATACCGGAGCAGTCACGTTATTTGTTCCATTAGTTTCCATATACTTTAATTCCTAATAATTCTGCTTCTTTAGCAGAGTTTAAATAATCTGATTTGTTTACTGATTCTGCTGTATAATGTTGTTTTCCGTTGCCATTAGTTGTTGCGTTGTTGTAATTTATTATTTCGTCATTCCATGATTTGTTGTTTAGATAAGTTTCGGGTTGTTTCCTAAACTTTTTATTGTCTTTTGTCACTTCAATATATTCAGGCAGAGTTTCAAATATTTTTGTCATATCTTTTTTTGATAATTTTTTAAATTTTGCACAACACTTATCTTTTGATATTTTCTTGTCATATAAATTCCAAAATACTTCAAACATAAAATTAACATCGTTTATATTATCTAATGTAATATTATTAGTCTTGTTTATCTTATTAATATAGTTAATATAATCTAATTGTTCAGGGGTTGGTTCAATTTTTATTGAAGGTAGGTTCAATTCAGGTTCAAAGGTTGGTTCGTTTTCGTTTGAAGGCAGGTCTAAAGGTTTGTCTAAAATTTCGTCTATAATTTCAGGTTTATTTTCTGCTTTTTCACGTCTCGTTTTGCCACTTTTTTTACCTGCATTTTTCAATTTATCAATCGTTTCATTTAACTCATTTATTGCTTTATATGCCGACGGTGACCAAAAGTAATTTTTATCTGATTCAAACAAATTATATTCTTTTGATATTATTTCTCGGATTAAAGTTTCGTCAACTCTTAACTGATAAGCATATAATGGAATGTCACAAATATTTAATTTACTGTTTTGCTCATAGTGGATTTCTATTAAATCCCAGTATAATAACCGCCCTGCATTTCCAAGTTTCAATTGGACTTTAATTAGCTTAGGGTCGTTTCGTGTGTTAAGTTTATGTTTAAAATAATCACGTGCCATTTAGCATATTCCAATATAAAAATAAAAAACCCTTTAGGTTGCGTAATTTCTGTGACTGACAGTAAATATCCTAAAGGGTCTTTTACAAATACATTTTATACTATCAGTCAATTACGCATTACAAATATACAAATAAAATATCAAATAAACAAATGTTATTTTAAGAATTATAATAATTTTTATTGTTATTAGAATCTCTATTATCAAAATACCAAAATGCCATTGAACCGCTTAGAATACTCAAAATGCCGAATATTAAGTCTAACATTGGATTAAAACTCCAAAAGTATATCAAAGTACCAACACAAATAATACAACACGCTGTGAGCGTTAAAAACATGAAATAATACATTATATTGCCTCCGATTCTATATTGTCAAATAACTGAATATTGTCAACATTATCACTTCTTAGCTTAGCGTCTTTTAAATTCATTATTGCTTGTTTGTAATAAGATTCTTTTAACTCTATTCCAATTGCTTTACGTCCGTTAATAACAGAACCGTAAACTTCAGAACCGACACCCATAAACGGCGTTAAAATAACTTCATTAGGATTTGAGTATAATTCTACTAAACGTTCAATAACATCTAATTGTAAGGGGTGTACGTGTTTTTCGTCGTCTTCCTCGCGTGATTCTTTATAAGGTAAAACATTGTTACTTCTAATGTCATCCCAAACACTTGAGGCATAACGTTGCCAAATTACATGGGCTAATTTATTTGTTTTGTGGTCTTTCCAATTACGATATTTTTTAACCATATCCTCGAACGTACCGTATTTTTTAATCATTGGTGCTAACATCGGAGTATCACCTGCGTACCATTTTAAACCCGTTTCGTGTGTTACCGGAATTTTGTTTTCGCCTGCTTTTGTGAATATTAAAATATAGTCTGGTATTGCTGTAAAACACTTTGAAGAGTCTTCAACAACCATTTTGTGCATTAAAGATTTTGCCATTGTACGGTTACGAACTTCTAAAGGTTCTTTCCATATCGTAATACGATTCTTATAATGGAAACCGTTTGCTTCATGTAATCGGATTATTTCGTGTGGTAAATCCCAAAGCGTGTGAGTTGTTGTATTTGTTAAAATGTCTTGGCAATGAACAGCCGTTATACGTCCCGGTTTTGTCAGTCTTGCAATTTCTTTTATCAAATATTCATACTGATTCAAAAACTGTTCTTTCGATTCACAATTACTAAAATCGTTTTCAGAACTTGAATATTGATACAATCCTGCAAACGGCGGACTGTAAATTGATAAATCAATACTTTTATCCGGTATTTGTGGCAGTACATACATACAATCACTGTGATATATACTGTAATTGTCTGTTATAATTTGATTAATTACACTCATCTCTTATCCTATAAAACTTGGTAAAACAATTTGTTTATCGAAACTTAGTTTTTTAAAATTAATTACTTCATTAGTATTTTTGTTTAGTTTTTCAAACAACTCATCTGCTTTTTGTGATTTTAATTCCAAAGCGTCTAAAACACGCTTTTGACCGTCGGAATATATTAAGTCAACAATAACGTCTTTTTTCTGACCAAACCGCCAAAATCTTCTTATTGCCTGATAATATTGTTCATAGCTCCACGTGGGAAAATATGTTGTATGGTTACATCTTTGCCAGTTTAAGCCGTATGCTGTCATTTTTGGCTTAGTAATCAATTTGTTTATATTGCCTTTAAAAAAGTTTTCTAACAACTCTTCTTTTTTGTCAATGTCCATACCGCCCTGAATCTGATAAGCGTCTTTATCTAATTGTTTTAGCAAGTCACCTTCTTTGTTAAAATTACACCAATAAACAGAAACTTCGTGCTGACTGCTTAACTCATAAGCTAATTCACATCTTTGCTTAATTGTCTGTTTTTGCTCTTCTTTTACGTCTGTCATTGTTTGTGCAATAGTTCCGTATAAAGTTGTTTGACCGTTTACTAACCAATTGCACTCATTTTTAACCGAATGATGGTTCTTTATTAAATTGGGAAGTTTGTAGTTTGTATCGTCAAAGCCTAAATCAGACGGCTTACGTACAACAATACTCCATGATGACACCCAGTTAAAAAAAGCGTCAATAGCGTGCGGTTTTAAATACCACTTATTTGCAATTTCCTGAGGTCTGATATTATTTTCATTATTGCCAAAATATATTTTTAGCATATCCATATAACCTAAATTTCCTAATGCTTCACTTGACGTTCCTAATTCTATAAAATCATTAGGTGACGGTGTGGCAGTTGCTAAAAATCTATAATCGTGACGCTTCATAAAACTTGTTACCTGACTTCTGATAACGCCTTGGTCGTTTTTTAAAATACTTGACTCATCACAAATCACACAAACAAAATCATTAGGATTGTAATAATGCAGCCGTTCGTAATTAGTAACAATAATTTTGCTTTTTAATTCGCCAACTTTAGAATGAGTAACATCATCAACACCAATTTTTTCGGCTTCAAGTAAAAACTGATATGCAACGGCAATAGGCGTTATAATTAAAACTTTTTTATTTGTTTCTCTTACTATATTCTCTGCAATAACCAACTCAATTGCCGTTTTACCTAATCCGGTATCTGCAAATATTGCATATCTGCCCTTTTTTATTCCTTTTTTTACAATAAAACTTTGAAAATCAAATAAATATTCAGGATTGTATTTAGCCTCAAATCCAAAGTTATTTATTGAATGTGATTTCTTTTGTAAAAACTCTTCATACTCCATTCTCATTTATCCTTTTTTATTTACCAATAATTCCAATTCTGAAATAAATCCGTTTCGGTTACACTTAAAACAGTCGAAATTTTCTTTTTTCGTGTTGATAGTAAATGAATCCTGACTGTCACAAAAAGGACACTTGCCGGAAAATATGTTCCCGCTTTCTTTCATGCTGTCAAAATTGACTTTCGTTTTTTGATTTTTCATTTCAATTCCTTTTCGTTTATTAATACTAAAATCAGTGCATCTTGCAAAGCGTCTATGAAAGTTTCGTCTATAAAATAAAACTCTCCAACATGGTGTCTGTATGTGTAAACTTCAATGTGTTCAACACAAATGTATATCAGTTCTCTATGTCTTAACCAAATCGGCATCAGACCGTTGTAACTTTTGTAATAATCGTTAATTGTAATAGAATCGTCATCCGGGTAGTGGTCATTATCGTAGAAGTAATCACCGCCTTTTTCCCAATACAATTCACTTTCATTAAACTCCCAACCATCTAATTCTGCTATTTTAATAGCTCTTTCGTCTCGTGTCATCCGTCACCACCTTTAAAAATTCCAAAATAAATCTATCTTAGCTCTGTCACAATCATTTATGAAGTCATGTAAATCTCTTACCTTCATAAAGTTACCTGCTTTTGAAATGCCTGAAAGATGTACTGTTTCATATTCTTTATAACCAAAATTAATCCTTAAATTTCTGATTCTGTAAACCTGTCTATCATCGTTGTAAACTTTGCTAAACCCTTTAAACAACCTTGTTATCATTTCAGGCTGAAAGGGCTGTGAAAGAAAATCGTTGTAAATTAATACTTTTGCATTGCCAAAATATATACCGCCATATTGCTTTATATTTATAATCTTACAAAGATTCTCTAAATATTCATATTGCTTTTCGTCGTCTAACTTAATAAATTCCGATACACTCAGCGCTTTTAATTTTAACATCTCATACCCCTTTTAAAAAAGCCCTGCTGAACTATGCAAATAATGGCAAGGCTTATTATTGTAAATTATACTCGTTTGTTAGTTGGTGGCTAACTCTTGCCGTCCTTACTCTCCGGCTGTCAGGCTTTTACGCAGTTGCCTTGCGTGTTATAACAATTATTCTACAAACTCATTTCTAACTTTACAAAAGTAAACAATTATTTCTTTATATGCAAACTTTATTTTGTATTTCTGAAAATATTTTATTTACGCAAAAATATCATTATACGTATCAATTATTCCAATTACTTCATCCAGACTGTCAACAACATGAACAGTTACATTCTTAGAATTGCATAACTCAATAAATCGTTTCTGTGAATCTGATAACTTACCGCCTTTTTTCTTAACTTCAATCAAAATATACTGCTGACCTTTAAATAATACGACATCTGGGAAACCTGAATTTTGATATTTACGTAACAAGTTTTTAATCCAATAAAAGGCAATAAACCGTTTTGTTTCTGTCATAATTGCACCTGAATTGAATCGGATTACAACGTAATTTTTCATTATAGCATAATTGCAGATGTCATTTTGTATCGTATGTTCTGACTTTTTAACATATTTTTTCTGAAACACGGCAGCGGTTATTTTCATAATTAGCCTAAATAAGGAATTGTGCAACATAATTCATTGTCTATATTTATAGATAATTCAAGAAACGGCGTACATATGTCGTCATCTTCATACCTTGTTTTTATAATAATTTTGTCAGCGATGTTGACAACTTCAACATCATATTTGCGTCTCAAAATATGGTCGTTTTTTAATATTTTAAACAACACATTTAAAGCCGTTTCAATATTTCCTAAGTCCGTTTTATTTTTCATTTTCACACCATTATAATATTACTGTCATAACCAAAATATTTACCTAAATTATTATCTAAAATAAATTGCACAAATTTATTTAGAATAGTTCTGATGTCATTATTCATATTGTCGTATCCTGATAATTTGATAATATGAGTATCTTTGATAAATACCATTTCGTCACCGTCTTTAATTTCGGCAATATAATAAACGAAATTGTCAATATCAAACATATCTAAATAACACCGCCATTGCCAACTATTTGCATATTTATCATACGAATAGTTAGCAGTTGTTTTTATATCCTCAATAATAAGACCGTGCAAAATATCCGTTTTACCTGACAATGTAACAAGACCGTAATCAGTATCATACTCTTTTGTCATTTTAACCTGCCACGTCGCTTTAAAGCTGTTTATATAGTCTAAACAAGCATTTATTTGCTCTGTCTCAAATCGGATTCCTTTATATTCATAATGAGTATATAAGAAATAATTTTCCGGTTGTTGTAATATATTTTCAAAAGCTATTCCAATATTCATTGGACGGCTTTCACGTCTCGTAATTAGTTCCTGAATAAAGTCGTCTTGACTTTTATCATTATCTAAATAATATTGGAAACTGTCTAATGTTGAAACTGATATTTTCATAACTATTTGTTACTTATTAGTTGAAAACTGTCAGTCGCTTTTTTATACTCTAATCCTAAATCCTTTGCTCGTTTTTCATAGTTAACCCAAATTTGTGGTTTTAAGCCCTTTTTAAGCTCTTTGAACTCTTTTAGTAAGTTATTCATAGTTTCTATGTCATAACAATCTAAAATCTTAATGTTGAACGTTTCTAACGTTTCTATTGCCTGTCTTTGCTCTTCATTCATTTCGTTTAAGCTGTTTTTCATTTCTGCTATTCGTAAATCGAACCATAACGGATTTTCTGCAAAGTCCGGCACTTCAAATAATGGCAATTTTGCAGAGTTTTTACCAACATGATATTCAGACGGATTGAAATTTAAAGTTCTTTTGTCACCCTTGAAACTTGCAAAACCAACAAAGTCGCATACCTGCAAAACTTTGTCATACGAACCGCCCATAATTGCAGGTCTTTTTACTCTATAATCACCCTCGTCTTTTTCCTTAACGTGTGCTATGAATATGATGTCTTTTTGCATTGTTTTTAACATACCGACAAATTGACTAAACATATCTTTTATAGCTCCGTACCATTGCAATTTATTAAAAGCTAATTTGCTGTTTTTTGCAATTGCATAAACTCCCATAAATTCCAACATTGAATCCGCCGTGTCAATAACGATAGTATCATAATTTTGGCAGAGCTTATTAAATTCATTCTGATTTTCCGTAATTTGTTTCCATGATTCCACTACAAAAACATCTTTACGAAATGCCGAACGGTGTGAACCCTTATCAAAATCTAATGTCAAACAGTTCGCTGATGTGTTGGCAGTGCTTGTTTTCCCGGCACTTGGCTCACCGTAAATTAATATATTTACGTTGTTGACTTTTAGACTTTCGTCTTTTGATACTACATTGAAAATACTCATTTCTAACTCCTAAAATTATTATTAAAATCTCGAATTTCTGTAATCACTCACTAAACTTTTAAGGTCTGAATCATTAGAATCAGAATCAAATTCACACAATTCACATTCTGCCACAAAACAATTATCATGGTAAGTATGATTATTATAATTGTCTGTATATTTTTGCGACATTTTACCAACTAATAAAGCAAGTAAATCATTAACCAGCTCCAAAGTATCGTGTATTTCTTGTTTATTTTCTTTTTGTGTTTCATGCCAAATTGTTGGTTCGTACTCAATGCCGTCTTTGTTTGCAATATCACTTATCCACTCATTTAGATTATCTGAATCTAAATATAAATCATTTGCTGTCTTAAATTCTGCAAAACTGCCGACTTTTTCAAGTTCGATATTCACTTGACAATGAAAGTGATTTTGTACGTTTGAAAATAAATCTTGGTATTTCATTTTAAATTCCTTACTTTTGCATTGTAAAAACTCATCTATCTCCGACGCTCTGACCTTCAGGGCGTTTTTTGTTAAAATATATAAACGTCGTATATTTGAGACGCTGAATATTTGCGTTGCTTTTTAACAAGTTTTGTCAAATCAATAGTTTTCATTGTAGTCTTTGGAATTGTAACGCAAGGATTACGTTCAAAACCGACGTGAAAAAACGAGCGACCATCTCCGCTTATAAGCTGGTAGCACACTTTATTGTCTAAAATATAATCACCTTCTTTTATCTCAATAACTCTTCTACCGATTTTTAACTCTTTCATCTCACTATCTCCAAAAATGTTTTTAAAAACTGTCTCAAATAACTTATTCAAATATACGGACTATTTTCCATTCATGCAAATATTATTTTGCATTATTGATAAAATACGTAAATTTACTTAGTCGGTTCTAAGTAGTTCGGGGTTTTCATAAATATTCCCGATTACTTCAATTTTCTTTGGAATAATTTTATAAAATCTATTATGATAATCTGTCGGAAATCCGTATTTATCACATATACCTAACATAGAATAACCATCATTCCATTTTACAAAATAAATGCCGTCACCACCTGCACTACGATTAACTGACTCTCTTTTTACTATGTCGCCTTCATATATTTCACGTCTGTTTTTGTCTTTTAAACCAGTAAATTGCATAACATCAAATACGGCATCACACTCCAAAGTGTTCAAATACCATATTTTGTTATCCGAAAATACACTATCGTTTAACGAAAGCATAATGTTTTTTTCTTTATGCCACGCTCGAAATTTTATTAGTCGGCTCATCAGTCATTCCACTCCAATTCGTTTAACAAGGTTTCAAATTCGTTTTGTTTTTTAGCTTTAAAATTCTTTAAAGCTAATTTCAAAGTAGTCAGCTGGTCAACGTTCGGCTGTGAATTATTCTTTATTTTCACTCTCAACCCCTGCGGAGTTAAACCCATTCCACGTGCAATAATGTGAACCGGCACGGTCTTTGAATCTTTTAATTTTGCTATATCCTGAATCGTAATCATATTTTAATCCTATTTGTTTATAAAGAACCATTGTTGTAAATTTGCTCTGCTAAATATTTAGCCGTTTCTCGTTTTGCTATTTCAGATACGAACGGATTTACTTGCGTAATTCCATGACTGAAAAATTTAGTTGAACGTACCGTTTCCGGTAACTGCTTTAAAATCCTGTTGGTCAAATAATTCATTGACTGACTTTTTGAAAACTCGTTTATTGAGTATTTGTCCTGGTCTTGTTTTGAAAGGTTAATCATTTCACGCCTAACTCATTATTGATAATTTCTAATTTCTTAGCTAAGTTGCTTAGTTTAATAATCATTTTTTCTTGTTTTATTAATAATGAATTTTCAAACTCATTTAATACAAATTCACCTTTTTCCATTAATGAAAATACCTTATATATTACAGAGAAAAATACTATTATATTATATAAAATAATTCGGTATTCGTATATGATACGTTTAATATGTAAATACAATTTTCTCATTTCAAACTCCTAAGATAATTGATAAAACCCAAATATTCTTTTAGATATTGTTCTTCGTTTTCATGTGTTTCGTTTACTTGTTTTTCAAATTCGTCTAAAGTTCCTTTAAAACAACCGCACCAAATCACATCATCATCAAAACAATACGTCGTCATTCTCTTTGCGGAGCCGATACAAGAAATTTGTATGTAGCGTTTACTAAGGTTAGCAGAACTAAGGTTAGCGGAACTAAGGTTAGCGGAACTAAGGTTAGCGGAACTAAGGTCGGCATAACGAAGGTCGGCATAACGAAGGTCGGCATAACGAAGGTCGGCATAACTAAGGTCGGCGGAACTAAGGTCGGCATAACGAAGGTCGGCGTAACTAAGGTCGGCGGAACTAAGGTCGGCATAACGAAGGTCGGCGTAACTAAGGTTAGCCCTTATCCCTCCGTCTATATCATTTAACCATTTTGCGTGGTCGTCTAATATTTTTGCTAACTCTTCTTTTGTAAACGTTTTCATAAATTACTCCTATCATTAATAATTACTTTTTCACCAAAAACCGCTTTATACAACCAATAAAATATACTGTAAACAAAAGCGCCTGTAAACCCTGCTGCCATCACAAACATAAACCAAAACGTTAATTCATTCATAAGTCACCTTTTTAATTGTTTTAATAAATTATCAATTCCACGTCCGGCATTTATACCCTTACCTGAATGCCACCCTGAATAAGGATATAATATAATTCTATTTTTATTGTATAAAAAATGTATAACGTTGCTTGTTTCGTACTCAATTTCTAATCCTAATGACTTAATCTGATTCTTTGCATATTCCATTCGTACGGGTTCTAATTTCTCTTGTTTCTCTATGTTCAACCTCATTCCGTCACCTTATTTAATCCTAAACATTTAATATCCTCAATTGTTGCACTCGGAAAATAAATTTGAACATTAATTAACATATCTTTCATGTTCTTGCAAAACGATATTTTTTCCGTTCCGTCTGGTCTGATGTAAGAATAATAAGCACCAACTTTGCATAACCTATCTTTTACATCGGATTCTTTCATGTGTTCAAAGTCTCGCACGTTAATCCTCAACCTCAAAATATCCGTTAATATCATTTTCGTTAATTATCTTTTGAAGTTCTAATTCTAAGACGTCGGCGTCTAATTGACTTTCAACTTCAAAACTTGCGTATAAACTTGTATCGTCAAACTCACCGTAAAAATCAGAAATAGCAATACAGTTCTGAAATCTGTCAAAATTTTGAACCGTTCCACAGTTAAATAATAGTTTCATTTCAACTCCGAGCCTTTTTACATCTTGCTCAGGATAGTTGTTTTAAATTAGTTTATTAACAAGGTTCTTTGGGTGTTAAAATATCCTGATTTACAATATCTTTTTCAAATTGAAAAAAGCCTGTAAACTCTTCAATATCGTCACGCATAAAAATAACAGGGTAAACCGGATTTTCTTCATAGTCGTAAATTGGTTCATTTCGATTTACATAGCATTCGGCATCAAAATAATCATTAAGATAATTCAAGTCAACCTGGCCTGACATTTTAGAAGTATCAACTTTTTTTGAAGTCTCATTTTCAACTTCGTTTTTCAAACCCTCCACAACTGATAAATAAATATCTGTCATGTTGTAAGTCGCTTTTTCTTCCTTTGTCAAACAACTCGGCAAATAATAATTAACAAAACTATCTGCAAAAGATGTTGTCTCAGCTTCTGCTTTTGTAACATCCTGATAAGATGTTAATTCGGTTACGATTTCTTCAAATGTTCTCATCTCTCAATCTCCAATAAATATTTAAATAATTTCAAATTGTCAATAATCACATTGTAAAAATACAACATATTTCCCATATATGCAAATTATATTTATCATTTATGCAAATAAATTGAAAAATACGTAAATATACGTACGTACTTACTAAGTATATTTTTATTTATATGTCTGTAACTCCGCTCTATGACTGCATGACTTACATAAACGACCGTAGTAACGTTTTTATTTGATTAGTGATACTTATATACCCTTAATATTTATTAGGTTAGTCTAAACAATAAAAAACCATTGAAATTTGGGTGATTCAATGGTTATGTGCTTAAAGTTAGAATTTATTGTAGTTGTTTGGAAGGTCTAATTAATTCAGATTAATTCTTAAAATTGCATAATTTTCATGTTGTTCAACATACGATGTTAAAACGTTATATTCCTTAACAACACCGTCAATATCAATTTGGCATTTTTCCGCTGATTCTATTTGGTTTTTGAAATTGTCGATTACTGTCATTTGAGATGTTTTTAAATTGTAAGATGTCAAAATACGATTTTCTGATTCTGACATAATATCACATTCGAAAAATTCTATGTCGTGTTCCTGTGATTCAATTTCACATTCTAAAGGAACTTCTAAATATTTGCGAAAAAATTTAATTTCCATAATTCTTAATCCTTAAATTTGTTCTGTTTTCTTTACATCGTCTTTAGTGAAATAACCTTGCATGAAGGATAAAACAAGGTAAATGACAGCCAGTATAATTGCAACTGACTTATCATTTACCGTTACCATAAATAGACTCAAAAAACCGCTTAACGCTTTAGTTGCCGCTATTTGGCTTGTTTTTGATTCCAATAAGGATTTCAAAGATTTTAGCACCATATTTAATCGAAAGTTCTTTAATCTCTTCAATTGACAAATCCTGTAATTCTAATTTAACATCTTTTGCGTTAGAAATTATTGATTTAAATTCGTCTAACGAGTTAAAAACAAACATTGCATCTGTAATCTGCAAACCGTCACTAAACGTGTCTAATCCGTCATGGATTAATTTAAAACCGTTATCTAAAACGATAATGGTTGCTGCTATACCATATTTCTCGTCCATTTTCAATACCTCAAATATTTTTGGTTTATTCTCTGCCAACTTGTTTAGATTTTCTAATGTAGTTGACTGTAATATTTCACTAAACGTTATTTTCGACATAATAGTTTATCCTAATTTATTGCTGTTTCAATTGCGTTGATTGTCGAGCCACCTAATACTTTCATAATCAAAGTGCCGTCAGGTTCACCAGAGCCGGTAACTCTTGCTTGTAATTTTAGAACTCCGCCACTTGCACCGCTGTAAACAACTCCGCTTATTCCACTTAATACTCTGTTTGTAAATCCGTCAGTTCCACCTGTTTTTATAAATGCTTTTGCAGTATTTATTGCCATTTGATTAGTAGTTTGACCTGTAGAGTCACCAAACGAAAAACTGTTTTGTCTGAATATAGCATAGTTTACTACCGTCGAAGTACCAACAACACATAATTCAAATTCCACATTGTCGGCATAATCTACATGAGCAAATTCCAAAACCAAAACCACATTCATTTGATAGTATTTTGCAGCAGGTAACGTTACATACATATTAGTCATATCTACTAATGTTGTTGCACCTGAATTTAAATTCTGATATATTTGGAATGCTCCGATACCGTCAACATTAAAACCAACATGATTTTCAGGTATTAATAATGTTGTATCTGTCAAATCACTTATATCGGTTGGTATAGTCGGCTTATTCTTTATATAGTCAACCGCTCCAATATCTGTTTGCGTATAATCACTTTGAATTTGTGCAGCAGGAATTGTCGGTTTATTTAATATCTCTTCAACTCCGCTTACAGCATCCCAGTCAGAATTTACTTGAGGAGTGCCGCCACTCGGTTTATCTACCCACACCAAAACACCAGATTCAAAAGCTAATATTTTGTCAGTCGCAGGATTTGCAAGACTGACTATTTCTTTTGAAGCATTAGCAACTAAGACAGTTGAGGCGGTTAGTGTGTCGCTTAAAATAGTCCCACTTTGATTTACTGAAAATCTGTTAGTTCCGTTCCAATAATGACTTATCATTATATCAGTTGCACCACCGCCGTGATAACTTCTCATTGACAAATATGAATTTGCAGCGCTTTTATATAAAGTTCGTGATAGCGTACCGTCTGCATATATATCCAAGAAATTATCAGAAGCATGATTCAAAATAATATACTGATTTGCAACTTTTGCAATTATTTGAGTTTTTTTACCTGTACCGCCGTTTGAATCTAAACTTAAAAAAGTTTCCGTCGCATTGGCTTCTAAATTTGCAGTTATTGCAACAACCGGATTTAATAATATTGCACTTTTATTAGTACTTGAATATGCTGTTATTCTATTATTGCCAGAATTTGGTAGTATATAAATATAATTGCCTGTAGTACCTAAAGCGTTCATTTGAGCTTGAATTTTTGTTCTTTCAGTCCATAAACCAGTTGTTATATCATAACTCATTATTGCACTATCAACCGTCCCTGCCGGCAGACCTGCATAATCTGAATTAATCCATTTGCCAGATGTTGAATCATATAATAAAATTTGACCGTTTGAAAGACCTGTTAAATTTACGTCTGTTAATGTTGCAATTGACGCTTCTGATAACAAATACGAATATGTTATATTTGTAGTTCCAATGTCTAAACTGCTATTATCATTATTCCACCAAGTTAAACCGTTAACCGTACCGTTTAATACTCTGATTAACTGACCTGCTGTTGCCCCTTCCCAACGCTCCCACGCTCCGGCACGTGGCAAATAAATACCGTTTTCCGTTTGTGTGGTCTGACCGTTAACGCAAATCAATTCGTATAAATCAGAGCTAAAACCGTCAATTGTTTGACTGCCTGAAAGAGTTATATTTGTTGTTGAAATAACACCGCAAACGGCAATTTCCATAATAGAAAATACTTCATTTTGTACTAATGTTGACGTGTCGCCGCCCGACAAACCTTTTAAGATTTTACGTAAATCCGGTGTTAAATGCCGTGCCGCGACACTATCATTTGGCAATTTTTCAAGCATAGTTTGTACTCAGCATTTTTATATTTGTAATTGTTTTATATTTGTTTTTCTTGTTTGCTGTTAAGTCCATTTCAAGTTCTAATAACATAAATTTATCGTTTGGATTTGCCGGAACGTTTTCTTTTGCTAATATATCATATTCAAATATAGACGGTTTATAAAATGAAATTATAGCATTTCCGGTTGTTGCTGTCAATACAGTATTGAGATAAATTTCAGTTGGTAGATTGAAGTCGCAAGATAGTTCCATTTGGCTGAATATACGACCGTTAAACAGTTCTGAATAACATCGGCTGTAATGATACATAGAACCACCACAGGCACGTTGTAAAACGATTAGAGCGGCTTTAATGAAGTCAACCATTAAGTTAGGTGTTCCTGTCATATCAATTGTTGCTGTAATTTCTGTAATGAAGTCATCAGAATTAATTGTGTTACCTAAATCAATATCAATATTATGATTAACACCGATAGGAATAACATCAGTTGTAAGATAAACTGATTCTACAAAAGGTCTTTCAAAATAATATAATTTTAAGAAATTAGGTGCAAAACTGTAAGCTACTAAATTATCGTCAACGGTAGTCAACAAAAAGCTATTCATATAAGAAGCGTCACCATTCGTACCATACGCATTAGTCCATTCTATTTTTCTAACGGCAGGTTGCGTATTAAAAATTAATACTAAATTATCGTCATTTTGCGAGCGGCTGCCATTCAAAATAAACTCAATTTTATCAATATCAGATTCAATTTTTTCAACACTTGCACACTCGGTTTTGTCTAAAATTTCAGATTCCAAATCAATTTCAAGTTTAGATTTTTCACGTTCTTTATTATCTAATTTACAATAATACCCTTCCGTCGCTTTTTCATAATCTAAGCCAAAAGCGGTGGCGTTACATCTTACTAATGATTGTTTAGCATAAGCAACATAAAAGTCCCAAACGTTTTTATACTGCTCTAAATTTTCATAAAAACCGTATAAAATATTAACCGATGTTCTGTCAACTGATAACGATAAATCCGCAACAAATCCTAATATATAAATATCGGCAGTTGTTAAGACAGTTCCACGTCCCAAATCAAATTCGTAATTTTGCTTATAATAAGTCGTATTGTCAAATAGTGGCAGTTGACTTGCATAATTGGATTGTATGTTATATTGACGTGTGAATAAATATGCCATACCCTCGTAAACTTTGTTTATAAACTCAAATAGATAATTTAGTTTAATATAATAATAATATTTGTCTCTTGGTGCAACGTGTCCGAATAAGAAATTATCTTTTGTATAAGCATAATCAGATTTACGAAAAAACATATCCACAGCACATTGAGACTCTTTTAAATTGCCGCTCGCTGCCGTTGTTTTTGCAAGAACTTTCATATTAACAGCATTGCCTAAATTAATGTTTTCCATAACAACACGACTGCCATGATATATTTCAATTGAGACTTTGTTATTATCATAATTACCTGTTATACCAGTCTTTTGAAAACCCCAAAATACCAAACTTGAATTACAATATAAATACCATTGATTGCCGATATACATAGCATTAGTAAAATTATAACGAAAACCGTCCAAGTCACCACCGGTAAACTGAATGTAATTGTTAGCAGTCCAATTTGTTGTATAATTTCTAAACGGGTCTGTTAAAAATGCTTTAAATACATCAGAGACGTAACTAATATCTAACTCCAATTCCAATACCGGAGTTTTTTCCATACCGATAGGTAATCCGTCAAAACCACGTTTATAATTACAAAAGTCCAATGATTTGCTATTCATTATAACATCCGGTGCGGTTGTTACATCTATTGTTGACGTGTTATCACTTGCAATACAATGCAAAGAATATTGATTACTGTCCTTATCAGTCCAATTCCAAACGTAAACGCTGTCAGCCCCCGTACGTGCCATTAAATTGATTCCTTATTATTCTTTTGTAATTCCAATTCAAACCATTTATAACCGCCGACGGATTCAGGAACGGATTTACTCATTACAGCAATAGGCATCATTTTTGACGTTTCAAAAGGTACGAAAGAATATGTATTTACTTTAATATATTTATTCGTATTTTTCAGAACATTTATTAGACTGTTTTCTTTTGCTCCAAAATCTGCAATTAACCAACGCTCGGTTACTATATTGAATTGCTTACTGTAAACATCGTCATCTTTTAAAATGCCGCCGACTGATTCCATTACTTCGGATATTTTAGGCTGTTCAAAGTTCAAATAATAACAGTCTAAGTCCATTGACGCGAGCGAACCTGCTATTACTTCGGTTGCTAAACATAAGCCGTCAGTTTGTAGTGTGATTTCAGACGTAGTTGCGTATAATGTTATATTATATATCATAACCTGCTTAGTTCCTTTCTTTTATATTTATTCGACGCCAAAACAATATGCTTGTTTTTCAGCAATGAAGTGTTTGTTAGTTCCAAATCTAACCGAGAATTTTTTGAACTTTGCATATTATTTATAGCTCTGTTAAGATTACTTATTTCAGACTTGAGACTAATTATTTCAGATTGATACTGCATTTCTTTTGACGTGCCTGAAAAATCTCTTATAACACCCGTGACCTTACCAGCGTTACCGTCTATTCTTTGATAGTTATAAGTACCTGAATTTATTTGCTCTAAAATAGAACGGTATTTGTCAGTTCCTTTTTTACTTACAATTGATTCACCTTTAGCAACCATAATCGGTATTTTGTCAGTACGTCCGGGTGCTTTATTATATGAATTATTAATACCGATAACACCCGATTCCGCACCGATTATTTTTGCAATATTAGCAAGTCCGGCAGCTGTAATTAATCCTGCTGCTACAAAGTTAAAAGGAAACGGTATGGTACTTAATACTTTTGTCGCTGCTACATAAGTTGCTATTGTTGCTTCTATGATTGCCATTGCTTTATATGCCGCTGTTTGCTCTTCAAAAATACCTTTTGTTTTGCCAACAATGTCACCAAAAATTGCTAATTTTTCAAGTTCACTTTTGTTTTGTAATTCGTCAACTTCTATTTTAATATCAGCTGCATTAACCGCCCCTTCTAATTCTGCCTTACGTAATTCTGCTTTTTTTGCGACTATATCAGCGTCTAATTTTATTTGATTAGTAGCGTAATTTTCATAAGCTGTTATTGATTCCGTTAATGAATTAACTAATGCTTTTGTTTGATTTGCTATTAAATCAATTGTTGACAATGAACTTTCACGCATAGAATTTAGACGGTCTTGGTCTAATTGTTTCATTTGGTCAACATACGACGAATAGCTAAATGACATATCCTGAATAGAGTTTTCCAAGTTCTCTTTACGCTTGTTTAACTCATCTTCATTGCCTTTTGTTGCCGCCTCATTAGTAGTTTTTAACTGACTGTTAAAAGCTTCTAAGAACGTCTTTATGCCGCTTATTTCAGATGTTGGGTCTAATGTTAAACCAGCTTGTAGTTTTTCCAAATCAGATTGATATTTTTTGAACAACTCTAATTTGATTGCATTGTTATCTTTATACTTAACAACTTCGTCTTGAAATTTTCTTTTGAGACTTTCAAGTTCTTTTTGATAAGCCCGTTCTTTTTCGTTCGAGATATTCTCTATTTGCAAATCTCTTAATACATCTGATTCAGACACTATTAATTCTTTACGTAATTTGGATTTATTCTTTAATATACCATTAATTACATTTTCGTTTTTGTCTGTTATATCTTTTTTTTCTTTATAGTATTTTTGATTTTCTGCTTTAATGAAAAAAAAGA
>Ga0209417_1001678_pt1 | contig 39314 bp, 29 predicted proteins | sample RifGroF2_FD_184002 | JGI IMG/M metagenome (GOLD analysis project Ga0209417, IMG submission 184002) | Groundwater microbial communities from Rifle, Colorado, USA - Groundwater F2 (SPAdes) (version 2) | ecosystem: Environmental > Aquatic > Deep subsurface > Groundwater | place: Rifle, Colorado... | reverse complement strand
ATATCTGGCATGCCCTTCATAGCAGCTTTTATTGCGATAACGTTTACTGCGTTTGGGAGCTTCTACACACATAGGTTTGTTACAGCAAGCACTTAAAGCCATTTTTCCTGTTTTGCCGCAAACCGCGCACGTTTGATCTGGAATATGCTGTTTATCAAAATATGCTTTTAATTCTTTTGCGATCTTTTCTATTTCGGCCTGGTCTTTTAACTCTGTACAAGAAGGACACACTTTCCGAATCTTCTGAATTATGTCTTCTGGAAGAAGAGGAAAGAGCTTTTTGAACTCAGCTATTACAGGTACGCAATACTCACATTCTTTTTTCTTATTCATATTTCTCTGATAAAATTGTAAACGTCGAAAGCCCAACGTTATTTTGTGTTGCTATAATATTTTTCCATTCTATCTTCAGAATTCACCAAAGCATAGAAAGAATCACAGATGAAAAAACTCTTCTGGAAGGCTGCATTGCATTTGCTCCGGCAACTTGCTTCAACAGATATCAACGAACAGCTCCTCCGGGAAAACGAATTTCTTCACACAGAGCTTCAGATCGTCAAGGCTCAACTATCTGCGAGTAAAAAGCGCCTGCGTTTCACTGACGAGCAAAGACGCCTTCTTGCCGAAAAAGGCAAAGCCATCGGCAAGCGGCTCTATGACTTGGCGTCCATCGTTCGTCCGGAAACCGTTCTGCGCTGGCATCGGGAACTTGTCGCGAAAAAATTCGATTCTTCGCAATCCCCTCGCAAAGTCGGCAGACCTCCGACATCTCAGGAAATCGAAAAACTCATTCTCCTGATGGCAAAGGATAATCCCTCCTGGGGCTATCTTCGGATTGCCGGAGCGCTCAAGAATCTCGGATATAAGATTTCAAAAAGCACGGTTTCCAATATTCTCAAGACTAACGGCATCAACCCGTCAGGCGACCGTAAACATGGCGGAATGTCGTGGGCTGAATTCCTCGGACTTCATACGGATGTTATGTGGGCAACTGATTTCTTTACCACTGAGGTCTGGACGATGTTTGGGCTCATAACGTATTACGTTCTTTTTTTCATCCATCTCGGTTCTCGCAAGGTCGTCATTGCCGGCATCACTCCGAATCCGTCGGACGAATGGATGGCTCAAATAGCCAGAAACATTACGGGCTATGATGGTGAACTTGCCGATTGACACCCAGTGACGATGCCGTGTTCAAACTGTTGTTTCTGGCCTTGAAACGCATCTCTAAGAAGTGGACGATGCCAGTCCATAATTGGAAGAGAGCACTGAGCCAGTTTGCCATACGTTATGCAGGGAGGTTCCCGTTATGAAGGATTTATTCAGACTTCGTCTGCTTCTGCCCATTTTCAATGGTCAGACTCCAATTTGCGCGCCTCTCCTCCGGAGATTTTTATGGCGCATTTTTAAGAATGAAGCTGGCGCTTCAGAAAGACAAATGCTAATATAAGAGGGTATCAATATGAATTTTACCATTTACACAAATTTATAAACAGAGCCGAAGAACAGGAAGAAAAACAAAGAAGACTCATATTTCCGGCCATTCTAAATGCTCAAAATCCGGCCAGTTTTAATGCGCGTTGACAGTTGAGCAATAGGTTATGAAATCGCAAACCTATTATCATTTACTGGGGGTTCGGGCCGACGTTCCGATATCCATTTTATTCCACTCATAAATAAATCTTTGAAAAATGGATTTCGGCATCCTTCGACATTGTGCCCCAAGGCAAGATAAAATACTTTTCCCTTTCCCCAGTCTTTTATCCAGGAAACAGGCCACAAGCGACCTCTGAATAATGTAGAAGCAAGTATGGAAACCCTGTTGTCATAATTGAGCAGATATTGTTCATCATGGACTTCATATTCAAAGACTGGCCATTTTTCCCAGTCTTTTACAGAGTAGCCTCTCATATCCCCGAGCGCCGGATGGTGCTCGTTATTTAGTCCAACGATATAATTTCTTCTGAAAGGATGGGCTTTTAATACCCCACCCACCATAGCAAGATATTCAGGTGAGTTCCTGAAAGAATCCGCAGCTGCGTGGATGCCAGCAAACGCTCCACCCTCGGCACACCATTCGACAAGTCCTCGCTTCTGCTCTATATTTAAATCCCCTCCTGTATTGTAAAGAACAAGTATATCATATTCTTTCATATTTTCAGAACGGAAGACATCAAGATCTTCTGCAATATAATTTATCGCGAAATTATCTATACTTTTAAGATACTCCTCAAGCACTGGACAGCAGGCGTTGAAATCATGTATCTTACCGCCTCCGAAAAGAAGAACTTTTTTAGATTCTTTCATAATGTAAGCCTTTCAATTTAATTTAAGCATGTTGGATGCTTTTATGGATTGATTCTTTTGAGCCGACTCCTGAATAAGTTCAAAGCAACGGATCGCATTTCTTGCTTCCTCTGGCTTTACTAACAATTCTTTACCTTCCGCCAAGTTTTCATATAGATACTCATAGTATCCTTTATTTTTTATCACCAGATACTCAGGCACCTCATAATCGGGGCTTGCATTGTCAAAGTTCATTGTCGCATTCATAAGGTCTTTAGGCGTTTCTATAATTCGTTGCGCGAAGGAAGCTTTGGTCCCGGCAATGTAAAATCTTACAAAGGCATTTGTTCCGTTTAACAAATATTCTTTTGTACGCGGCAGCATTGAGCAATAAATGACAGGTCCGTGTTCAAACCTTAGAACTGCAGTTCCGAATCCACAGTTATCGAGACCATTTTCAGGACTGCATAACATCGCAGAGACTTCTAAAAGTTGTGATTTATTAAAAAGAAGACATTGATCAATAAGGTGTATTCCCCAATCGAGAATATCTCCTTGCTGATAGCCATCGTTTATCATATTGTTTTCGATAAGGCGCGGCTCTCCTATTTTCCCGTCACGTATTATTTTCTGAGCTGACAAAAAATCCAGATTAAGTCTTCTATTGTGATGAACCGTAAGGAGTGCATTATTTTCTTTTGCTGCTTTTATCAAGGCATCGCATTCTTCTGTTGTAGATGCCATGGGTTTTTCCAGCAAAACATGCTTGCCTGCTTCAATTGCTTTTAAAGCAAGTGAAAAATGCGTTGTCAAAGGCTTTGTCGCGACTACAACAATATTTATATTCGTATCTGTCAGCATTTCATCATAAGTTTGATAAACACCATATTTCCCATTGGCTAACTTTCTCGCATTTTCAGACACAACGTCGAAAAACCCTATTATTTTGAATTTATCAGACATTGACTCAAGGGTAGGCAGATGATTTCCCGACACGATCCTTCCAGCTCCACAAAAACCGACACCATATATCTTGGTCATACTTTATATCCTTTCGGTTGTATAATGTTTTGGTAGCGTCTCAACTTGGAGACCTAACCACCTGAACTCATTTTATCCGTCATACTTCCGTCATTCCAGATATGGGGATCTGCCCCATACCCCGAGATTTTAAAAGGCATTTCAGATACCCGACAGGCTTTGATCGGTCGGGGAGATATTCTCCCCTTCCTGTCGGTATATCTACCCGGCTATCATCCCTCGAATGGTTGCTGCTCAGCAGAGCCAACTCCGTTTCGCCGGAATATTCTATTTTAACATTACGCTCGGAAATAGCAATATGAGATTGCTCTTTTGTACAATGTTTTTTACCTATAATCGTACTATTCTCACCTCCTCTATTTTCGGTTCGCCGGGGGGCCATCCATTATAGTAATGTGCCAGGCGCAGATTCATTGCGTTGAGCACTCCTTGCGGCATCCATTTCCCGACATTCACACGCATGTTTACTGTTCTCATTACTCGCTCAACAAGACTGCTCGCCTTCCCGTTCAAGCGTTTTTCAAATGACCTGAACATATCAGGCGCAGCATTCCGTAAATATGACGCACTGCTCTTGTATCACTTTTCCTTGCAGAACTTTATGAGTTCAGCCAGCAACTTTGACTCTTCTTCTATCACCGCTTTTATTTCCGCTTCTCCCTCTGGCGTGGGAAGTGCCACTATATTGAATATCCTTGCCATTATTTTCAGCCAGTTTTTGCTTTTCCGTTTTACATCATCTTCCCAGAGGCTGTGTTTCAACTGGTGGGGAATATGCCACAGGCAGCACTGAAATATTACATTCACACATTTTATTCCATCCAGGATACTTGTATCTCCATCTGTCATAAGAAGAAATTCCTTAAAGGACATGATCGACTCCTTCAAAGGCTCAAACAGCTTATCCCAGCCGCTGCTATATTGGCCTATGGCAAGTCCCGCTATCCTTACTCCGCAGCCGACCTTCTTCTGGATAAACACCTTCAACTCCAGTCCTCGTTTTTTTATCCCGACTATCGGGATGCCTGTCCCGTCCACCTCGCCAGACGGACGCTCTTTTGGATCAAGATCAAATTTTATTGCCTTGCCTACTTCCTGAACGCATCTCCATATCTTCATCCGGTCAAACTTCACTCCGAACATTCCCAGTATTTTTTCAGATACACGGAATGTCGTCAACGAACCTATAAAGGCCAGCATCCTTTTTGTCAGGCGGCTCATCTTCTGATACTTTTCTATCCCGAGCAAATATCTGCTTATAAACATCTTCTTACCGCATTTTTTACATTCCACCGTCAAACTTCTGCCTTGTAAACGTGATCTTGCCGTACGCTTACAGACTTCATGAACTTCTTCCCCACGATAACTGCGAAATTTACTGGTTCTTTTGATATTTTCGTGTTAATTATAATTCCCATATTTTTTCACTAATGACATATAATAATCATAGGCTTCTGGCTCAACATCATCCCCTATTGACGCCTGCCCTATAATAAGCCCGCCGTCGCGCCCCAATTCAATCAACGGACGAACATGGGCTTCAATTTCTTTTTTATTCCCTCGCGGCAAAATATATTTATTGCATACGCCTCCGCAAAAGACTATTTTTTTACCGTATTTTTCTCTCAATTTAATAAGATCAAGCCCACAACTTGGTTCAAGCGGGTTAAAACCTTCGAAGCCGGATTCAATCAATAAATCCAATAAAGGACCAATATTGCCATCACTGTGAAAAAAAACACGGGAACAGCCGGCTTTTCGTACTGTTGACAACATTTTTTTATAACGCGGCAGAAAAAATTCCTCAAATATATCAGGGCTGAAATTAGGCATTTTACTGCTGGCCATGTCGTCACAGACCAGAAGCCCGGTATCCCACAGATTCCCTCGCTTCAATGTCTCCAGTGCCATTTGTGTCAGATGTTCCGCCATCAAATCAAAAAAGTCATTGCAAAAACTTTTTTCCAGCATCATGTCCATTAACAAATCCTCTTCGCCTCTTACAAATTGTCCCCGGCAATACAATCCTCCTATTTTTGCGAAAACAAACACGCCGCGCTGTTTTTGCAATTCAACTTCTTCAGGGAAGTCGGAAAAACGGCTGTAAAGGTCAGCCGGTTCCGGCATGATTTTTCCCAAGTCGCCATGATCTTTAAAAATCCGATCAACTGTTTCTGCGAAATATCCATTCCTACTGCGCTTGATAATCCGCCCCCATCCATCATTAACAATATCATATTCGCTATCAGTTCTTACAACCTTCTCAGACAAAGACGGAAACAATGATTCGTTTCCCAAGCGCTCACAAACGCAACGGCCGTAATAATCGTCAGGTGTTGTCGTAGCAGGCACCCCCATGTATTGACTCCACTTTGCCGAAAAATCCCCCCAAAAATTATCCCAGAACGGCAAATAATCGGGTTGTTCAAAACGAATTGCTTTCATTACCTGCATTGCTGGAGTATTGTTAAGTATAGTAAGTGTATCTTTCTTCATGATTTTCCATTCTTATATGTCATTTTTATTTTTGTTCACCATTTAAGATCATACCACTCTTGTTTGCGGGCACAAGCTTTGAGAGGATCGACAAACTTTTTATTATTTCTTCCGAGCCAGACTTCCTCAGGATCACTTTCCAGTTTAATCAACCCATTGAGAGCATAAGAAGTTACCCGGTTGTTAACACACGCTTCTCCTCCTCCTGGAAAATCTTTGGGTCCTTCATATCTTCCTTTAAAAGCTCCGTCAAGTTTTATATCTCCTGTATCGCTATATTGCATTGAAAGAAGTTTTCCCAGAGCTTTTTCGCTGGCATTCTCCAATGTTTTATCGTTATAAAACCGGCCCAGATCATGAAAATACATCAGTGCGGTCGGAACAGCCGAAGGATGCGTGCCGGTACAAAAACCGCCATCATCATCCTGATGCTTGGCCAACCATAACGCGTATTTATACGCGCCGTTGCGATATTTTTCATCTTTGAAAAGGTCCGATGCTGTTTGTAGCATGGCTGCGCCGAAGTCGTCGTTGAACATGTGCATTGCGAGGGTAACGTTTTCTTGTTTGCTTTCCTCCTCCAGATTCCAGGTAAATATTTCCCTTTCCTGAATTATCTCACCATCATCTTTAATAAAATATTTCAGGTAATTATCCGCAATGGGACGCAACCCGAACTCAATATATCTGGCATCGTCAGCAGCCATGAACAGATCGTAATAGAAAAGTCCTGTGCCGGATTGAAAAGAACCTCGGGCATAAAAGTTAGGAAACCGCTTTTCCATATAATCGGAATATTGCGGCCAGCCTTCATGCATACAGTATTTCAGATGAAAATCTCCGAAGAGTATTGCTCTTCGCAAATATTCATCATTTCCGGTGAAGTTATAGAGCCAAACCAATGCCCAGGCAGCAGTTGTGGCATCACGGGGATCAAATTCCATGGATTGCGGAGTCAGTTCTCGAATCGTGCCATAATAACGAAGGTCATAATTATCCAGAATCTGCAATGACATAATATAATGTCCGGCATATTCCGCCGCCTCCAGATACCTCGCATCATTCGTTCTTCTATATGCAGAAAGTAAGCCCATGAGAGCTGTTCCTGTCTGCCAGTTTCCCGTATAAATAAGATTTTTTGATGCCTTGTCGTAAGAACGGATAAATCGTCCACGATTGGCATCCTGTCTATCTTTTACCTGATTTCTGACTTGCCATTCTGCACATTGTAATGCTGATTTTAAAATTATTTCTTTATTCATATTCCCAACTCTTTTTTATTTATAGAATTGCTGCTTAAATCTACTTCAGTTTTAGAATTATTTTCTTAGCTTTTCTCTCATAAATCTCCTGCCACTCGGGGGCAAGCAAGCATTCTGTGACTTCATATCCACCCTTGTCGTAGTAACTGGCAGGCGCTCCATAGTGCATGTAGCCGTTTGAATAAGCCGCCATGAATGTATGCTTCAACGGAGATGCTTTCTTGATGTTCAAGCCGATTTCCACCAATGCTTCCAACGGCGCCGATATCAGTGCGCATTCTCCTATTTTTATGCCCATTACCTCCGCTTCTATTACAGATGTCCCGGACTCTTCGTTTATTGCTTGGTGTTTTCTTAATGTCGCTATATCGTCCTGAATTCTGGCCAATATTTCCATCGCTTGAATATTTCGAAGATATTTATCAACATTTCCCCTGTTGAATGAATCCATAGCGACAAGCTCCAGACGTTCCGTCTTTTCAGATTTAAGATAGTTGAAAGCGTAATCTGACGGGTAATCGTGGTTCAATTTATATTTCATGAATAATGGTAGAAAACTTTTAAAGTTCAGGCTGGTCGATCTGAGAGAAGCAAGCAGTTCTGACTGTTCTTTCTCCAGTTTTTCAATTTTCTCCGGAATATCGGTTCTCCTCGGAAGCATTATAGTCTCGGACATGACTTTTATTTTTGCGTCCTTTGTCTCAATTCTGCTTAATGCTTTTAATGTACTGAGTCCCAAGGTTGTGCCAAGGCATTCCACATCACGTACCCTCTCAAAATTTTTGAAGGTTACATCGCAGACATCGCCTGCCGCACCCTGCAGAAAAAACGCCATTGCTTCATGACCTAGACTGTCTTCGATAACTTTAGATGCATAACCGGGAAAGTTAGCTGTAATACGTCCTTCATAGTCTCCCCAGAGCGGATGACACGCGAAATTATAGACCACCGCAAACGGGCTACCGTCCAACCGGTCGATACGAATGATTCCTATTTCAGGATCAAGCGGTCCAAGCGCTTCAACTTCGTCATCCGGAGGACACGGATTGCTATGGCGAATTGTCCAATGGCTGCCGTTCTTCAACCTGAGGGTTCGATTCATCGAAATCCGGTCTTCATAACCGGATCCCGCACCTGTCTTCACCTCCACCATGCTCTGTGACGCCCGCCGGACCGCATCGAAAACCCTGTCAAGTAGTTCCTTGTCTTCACAGAGGAATCTGCCCGGAGGATGGGTATGGGATGCGTTGACCAGGACATTAAGGCCGGGTATTCCGAGTTCCTTTTCGATACGGGCACGCAGCATGGGCATAAAATCCTCGCCGACATCCGGTAGCATCCCTTGGCTGATGCGCCTACCTCCTATGGCAGTCGTGTCCATAGTAATAAGGGTGATTTTTGTTATGCCGTCATTCAGCACTAAGACTTTCGCATACAGAGGGTCTTTGATGATCCGTCCCTTTTCCCCGGTTGTTATATCGCTTTTTGCTACGCCTGCTCGCAAGCGACTGTCGTTTACGCCGATACCTAATTCAGAAGGGTTATCGTTATTTTTAATCTTCTCCATTATTATACTAAAGCTCCCCTGTTTTTTTACTATAATTTCATTAATCGCAGAAAAATATGAAATAATTATAATAAATATTAGCTGTTTACCTTATCATCAAAGTCATGTTCCCACCATCAAATAACTGTCCCATTATTTAATCATTAAATTGGGTGAATGGGTCAGATGGTTTTTCCGGGGACGCGTTTTCGCTTTTTCCGCGAGTCCCGCGTTAGGTTCACATAAAGCTAAAAGTCCAAGTCCTTCTGTTTTAAGAATATCGCTTGCGTGTCTCCAGCCTATTCTTCCTAATCCTGCGATTGTTGCCTTACTCATTTTCTTATCCTTTATATTTCAGGGTGTGAATGCCTATAAACATAGGAAAGAAACCTTCTTTTATTTGCGATTAATTAACATTTTCCAAAGGGGTATTTAACAGTTTTATAATACTTGAAGGATGTTTAGCCGTTTTAGTACATGGCGCAGTGTTTTTTGCTGAATAAGCGCGATATTCCACCATACTGCGGTAGGGCGGCGAAAGTGTTGGATAATGAAAGGAGCATGGTTCCTCTTTAAGTTTGTTTATTGCTTTCAACGCGTTTTCGTGGATTAACTTCATCGCTTTTGAGGGTGAAATATGCAACGCGCTGAGTTTCGCCGCTTCATATTCTTCCATCGTTGAATTTCTGAAGCCGTCATCAGGCAGTAAGCCGGTTTTTACAGCAACAGTCACCACACCGGGCGTCAATGCTTCCGCTTCTTCGCATAATGCCTTTTCGCCGCAGGCCAGAATAGTCGGAACTCCCAACTCCATAGCGCAGAGTGCGAGTTGACCATACTCGCCGACAGATAGATCATTTATCCTGTAATCAATAACATTCGGCCAGTCTGTATGCGTCAAATGAGAATACGGCGTTCCCGCCTTGGCATGCTGCCCTGTAAATGCTATTGCGGCAAAGGTTTTATCAAGACCCCAGGGCCATACTTTTTCAGAGTGCCCGTGGCGAAAAAGAGCCCGTTCATCGAGAAATTCGGGATCGATTCCGCCATATCCATGTCCGTCAAGCACTACAACTTCAGTTGCGCCTCCGGTAAAAAACCCATCAATGGCGGCGTTTGTTTCATTGGTCAGGAAACGCCTGCCTTTTTCATAATAACGCCCTGCCGGTTCGACCCAGTCTTTGAAATTCAAAATCCCAGCGCAGCCTTCCATATCCGTCATGATCAATATTTTCATTGTATATACATCTTTTCTAAATTTTTCGTGTTTTTATAAACATTTTATCCGAATTGCTAAATTCTGCTGAGTCGCAATCCGCCATTTTTTCTGACGGCTTATAATGGGACTCCAACGGACTGAAATCTCATACCTACAAATAGATTGCCTTTTCAACCTCATTTTCAATGGCTCAATTCCTTATAAAAACTCCATTGTTTAAAGGGCTAATTCCCTATATTCAATGGCGAGATATATACCTCAAATCCCCTCATCTCCCGAAAAGCAGGAAACGCTCAGATATATAATAAAGATTAGCTATTCCCCCTGTTTTCAATGTGATGCTCATCTGCATCCGACTGAGACGACCTTTGCCAAGACGGGACTTACACCCGTTGGATTATCGTAGCTTTCCACGGGCGCACTTGTACCACGGCATCCGTCAGATCTCAGGCCTGAATATCTTGACATGACGTCTTCCCTGAAAAATCTTTTATGTTTAAGATAATATCATTCAGCGATGAAGCTGGCAATGGATATTCCGGTAGACGGGACTCGCAATACAATATCTTTTCTTCTCCGGGCAAAAGATCAAAAAAGTTATCATCCGGAATGAAATCTTCTGCGTCAATTTTTATACTGAACGCCGGGACATCAGTAGTAACTATAATTTTTTTATTATCTGCCGCAATTTCTATTTTGGGTTTCCTAAGGGATTTTGATTCCCAGCATGATGGGGGAAATGAGAACCCTTCTCCACTCAGTCCTTTATATGAACTGAAAAATTTTGTGGTTCTTGAAACAGTTGTTCCGTGTTCGTCTTTTAGTCTTGCACTGGCAAATGACGCCAATGCTTCCCATGGCCACGAACGCGAAGTATAAAAGAATCCCGCGCGAATTGATGTCCCGTGTTTTATTGTTACATTTTTTTCAAAACTAATTCTTGGCTTTCCGTCCGTGAATAAATATCGTCCGTAGTCCAGAACGCCAGTGACCGTTTTATTTGAAAGATTGCTTATCCACACTGAAACTCCACCTTCCTCATCTTTCATTGATATGGAAACTGGGGCAAACGCACGCTTCATGTAGTAAAATAACGCCTTTCTGCGCAGATAGTAATCGTGCGTAGTCCAACCTGATGTGGGCCAAGAGTCATTATACATCCAAAATAATGCCCCGGAACAAATCTTGATGTTACGTCTGTATGAATTTAGCAACTCTCCCATGTGCTCCCCGTGCAACCGCTGCATTGCCTCGATATATATTTCAAGAGGAAGTTTCTCTGGAAATTCTGTTATGTATCTTTTTGCTACTCCAAGTTCTTGCCTTTTAAAAACATCATTGCAATGGTGAAGATAGACTGGGGATTCGAGCGATAAATCTTTGTCTGCCAGATACTTTTTCATAGAAACGATATCAGGCGGTGAATTCCAGCAGTAGAACTCAACCATCATCCTGCCAATGGCGGAAGTGCCAATCCGGATATCTGTCGTATCGTCATCATTAAGGCCGCAAATCATGCTGTGACAATCTCCCTCCTGATCACTCCTGTGAAAAGCCCCTCCATATGGACTTGCCGGCCTATAAATTGCCCCAGGAATAAGACTGTGAAGCAATTTTGGAATGGCATTATCCCAAAGTTGCCCTCCATAAAACTTAGGAACAAGAACTGAATAAACATCTTCATACCCATCATGAATCTCATTATTGCCGCACCAAACAACAATTGATGGATGATTCCTGAGTTGTTTTATAATTTTCTCTGTTTCTTCAGCGCAATTGCTGAAAAATTTTTCATCATCATCCGGATACAGAGCACAGGCATACATGAAATCCTGCCATATCATTATGCCCGATTCGTCACACAGTTCATAGAACTTTTTCGACTCATAAACTCCTCCTCCCCATACTCTCAGCATGTTAAAGTTGCAGTTAACGGCCTCCCTTATAAGTCGTTCGGTCTTGATATCGTCAACGCGTGCAACAATGGAGTCAGCGGGGACCCAGTTTGCCCCTTTGCAAAATATCTTTCGAGCATTCACCTCTAGCACAAAAGTCTTACCTCCTTCCTTAATCTGTTTTTGCAGAAGTCTTATCCTTCTCACCCCGAATACGGTTGAGTGTTTTTCATTTGTGCCCGACAAAGTAATATCAAGGCGATATAAGTTCTGTTTCCCTTCTCCCTCTGGATACCAGAGTGCGGGATTTTCAATTTGAAATTCATGGACATTTATTCCATTTTCCACCATAATTGTTTTTGTACTAACAATTTTACCTTCATGCAAAATTTTCAATTCCGCGTTAGTGTTCAAGCTTGTTCCTGCAGTTTTGAAAGAGAATGAAGTGTTAATTTTTGCATTCTTCAGATCCTTGCTCAAAATAGGTAAAACATAAATATCATCCACATACCCTGCGGTTGTTACTTCAAGTTTTACACTTCTCCATATTCCGCAAGTTATAAGCCTTGGTGCCCAGTCCCATTTAAACGAAAATTGCGGTTTTCTCAACCATATTCTTAAATCAGCTTTATCTTTTCCGCCATATTTTGTCACGTCTTCTATCGAAACTGTTTCGAGACCATTACTTATTTTTACAAGCAGGCAATTATCCTTCCGTTTCAAGATATCGGAAACATCAAAATAATGCGGGACAAAGGCATTCTCTGTCTTGCCGATAATCACTCCGTTCAAAGATATTTCCGTCAGACAATCAAGACCTTCAAAGAGCAGTCGCGCGATATATTTTTTTGATGGGGCGTCAAAATCAAAAATCTTCCTGTAAAACCAGACACGGTTTTCAATTTTTTCGGAATCAAAGGTTCCAAGGCCGTTCAGAGGCTCTTCCATCAACCCATTTTTCATCAGGTCAAGATGGACGTCCCCTGGAACTTGGGCTTCAAGCCATTTCCCTTCAGGAATCAAACCTTGAAATGAATCAGCGGTGTCTGATTCTCTCCAGTAAAATTCCCATTTCCCATCGAGCGCAATATCCATAACTATTTCTTTCATTATATTGTGGTTTTGCTTACATTCAATACCACTGCCGAGAGTGCTGGTATTTCAAGGTCAAAAGAACTGGTTTGCTTTTCGCCGTTGATCAGATATATGCAATCCGCCGGAATCGTGCATTTTACTATCTGCACCTTCGATAAGAAGTTGGTGACAATCTGCGCTAACGAACCGTCTGATGCCTGCCAGGACGAGTGCGTGAATGAATCAAGTCTATCAATGCGCTTTTCTAAATGCAGTTCAGTTTTCCCTCCAGACAGCGTTAGTATCGGCTTAAGCATTTTGCCGTATCGGAGGAACTGCGGGTATTCCCTGCGCAGACGGTTCAAATTGCGGATGAGAGTCAGTGCGCTTTCCTGATTCGGTGGTAGCGATTTCCAATCACTGGCCGCGCCCCAATCGATAATTCCGCTGTTCCTCAGCGTAACCGATAACATTTCTCCGGCATTGAAAGCATAAGCAATCCGCCAAAGAAGATTTTCCGGGCTTTTTTCACAATCAATGCATTTTGAAGCAAAAACCTGATTTCCCATAAAATTATTCACGTATTCATGAAAGACAAACTGGTATAGGGGTATCGGCGCTGCCCAGGGCATGACGAATGTAAGACGTAGATCATTAAAAGGTAGTTCGCTGAGATAAGGTTCGGCGGCGGCGCATTCGGTTCCCATTATCATCTTGCTGCCGAGTGCTTTGATTTCATCGTTCATTTCTTTCATTAAGGAGTACATTGATTCAGTCTGCCATGCTCCAGGAGTTGGAGGGTGTGAATGATTTTTGCCATAGCACATAAAAGAAGTTCCACCAAGATTCTGGTCAAAAAATTGAAGAAAATCTACTCCGGCCTTAGCAATATCACTAACTTGTTTTTTTAAGATATTTCTTGACAGTTCTTCCGTTAGGCAGAAATGATAACCGTTTCGAATGCCTCCCATGACATGATAATCATTTTCCCCGTCGGGGCGATAAGTCATAAATCTGTCAAGTTTTTTCCCTTCAAACTCAGCTTCTCCTGAATAATCATTGGTCAGACTTTTCTGAGTCCATGATGTGCCAGAACCATAGAGTCCAAGCAAATATCCATGTTCATGTAGGGCCTCGCGAAACTTAGCAAGCTCCTCCTCCCCTCCCATAGGTGGCCAGATATATGGGGGCAGCCAAGCGCCAAATTGATCCCATCGCATCAAAAGTGCCATTACACGACTGTCAGTTTTGTCCGCTATGTTTTTGATATGCGACATAGCATTCAGGTAAGGGAAATATTCATTGGGTTCAGATGAAATGGTACCATCTCCGCATACAGGATAAATTATAATAACAGGAGAATCATTGAGCCATTCTGGTAAATCTTTGTTTGCCTGAAGGTTCAATGGTTTTTTTATCCAATCACGATATATTTCTGCCGCATCCATCCAGTCACCGGAAAAAGTTCCGATTACATACTCGCAAGGTACCTCATAGTTCTCATGATCTTCCACTCCGCAAAATGTTTCAAGACTTAACCGAAGGCGGCGTGTTTCATCGGCATAATAAAGAATGCGCTTAGGAGCGTGAGTCGAATCGTGCGCTCCGAAATAAATACCTCCGGTGTCTGAATAATACGCAAGAAATTGCATTTGACACCTGCCAGGGTAATTATCTACATAACGTTCTTCCGAATCCGGCTGAAAATAAGGAAGTCCATTTAAAGGATCCGAATCTATTCCTCCTTCGCTGCGGGGAGTTAATACGCATCCCGAACCATCAGTGATCAGTTGCGGAACATCAATGAGTTCCAGACGCATTCTGTCCGGGATTCCGCTGACTGATGGACGGAAATAGAAGAATCCCTTTTCAGCCCGCAAACCAATCTTAACCTTTAATCCGGGATACTCAGGGTGATTCGAGTAGGAGAAGGTTTTTTCGTCAAAAGTAAATGAGGAAAACTCGGTTCCATGAATCAAGCGCCTTTCCGCTCCATCTTTTCGCAAATGAATAGTAAAAAGTTCATCGGCAGGTTTTAAAAGTTCCACATTTTTCCGCTGTAAACTGACAATCGCTCCGCTACTACAGCAAAAAGCTATTTTGGTATTTTTTGATTCAGCGCTATAAGTTTTCATAAATTACACCCTATTTTTGAGCTTCCACAATCAGGATCGTATATCCGTATTTCGATAATTCCAGAGACAGCTTAGGCCCTGCTCCTCGTTCTTTACCGGACTCAGCGTTATAAATCCGGTAGGAAGGATATCTCAACCCGGAAATATCAAGTTCCACTGTACAGGCATCTCCGATATTACCTACGAGAAGCATATATTTCCGGTCATTTCTTTCTAGAACGGTGCAACGGACTTCAGGCTGATTGCTTTTCACCGGATTGTCCTCTGCCCAGCCCGGAAAGACTTTCACATTATTGATATCCCCGTAACCAAAATTGCGAACCTTGTCTATGACGTCTCGATACAATGCAGAACGCGACATTCCTCCAGCGTGATGGTTCAACAGGTCAAAATAGAAAAAAACTGCAATCGCACTGCGTACTGTTGGCTCAAAGGTATTCGATGTTTGCACAATTACTTCCGGCATAATTCCAGCTTGGGTTCCAAGTGTTACAGCAAGAATCCGCCCTTCCGAAAAACGTACAGGATAATCCGAGTCTCCGAAATTCATTTCCCAATCAAGTCCCATAGCCGCCATGCTTAGCCATGGAATTATATTACAGTTCGTCATATGCAGATATAATGCGGGATATCCGCCGATAAGCTTTCCCTCCTGGAGAAGCATAATAGCCGTGCGCTTAAGGAATTCACGCATATTGAAAATCGAACAAAATGGCATAAAATCATTCGGATTGACCTCAACGGCCAGACCTGACAAAGGATTGCAGACGTAAGCATCATAGATATTATCAATATATATTCCAGCAAGCCACCCTTTGCTGCTACGCAATTTTTCCCTATAATAATAAAGCGAAAAATCCTGATAGGAAGGTACCGGATCAATATTGTAATGATCCTCGTATTCTTTATCCCTACGGCTATGCGCATAGCCCCATGTCCACCATTCGTCCTGATACATCTTTGCTTCAGGCCATTTGGAGCAAAGCACACGCCCGTTTAAGTATGGAAAGGGATCAGTCGCCTGTTTAAAAAAATTGGCAGCTTGCCACATTCTTTGCAAGGTAGTAGAGCCCCATCGGTCAGGAGGATAGTTTTTATCGTTCATATTGTGCTTATCAAGAAACTTTTGTGCAAATTCCTCAACTTCTTTTTGTGTTTTCCAATTTCCCTCACGAATATAATCAAGCCAGGTATAGTCTCCATCAGGGGGATAACCCGCTATTCCATCCTCAATTCGACAACCGGCACCCGATAAACTGCTATAAGACAGTCCTACTTTTGTTGTTTTAGTATTTGAAGGACAATAGCGCCATAATACCCCAGAGAAACTGCGGTATTCCTCTGGACGCGGCTTGACAGGGGTCGGCTGGAATCCCATTACGATATCGAATGGTTCTTTACGAAAGGAAGGCTTGCTGATAATGTGGATACGAAGTGTTGCCGCTTTGTCATCACGGATCAGTTCCATCGTAGCGCGAGAATCATCCTGTGTCCAGCATCGGGGAGTTTCGCAGAACCAGCTTATTCCCTTATAAATCCCACCGAACCAGAAATATGGCCGGAAACTGCCCCAATTTTTAAATAAATGTTTCTCCTTTTTGTCTTTGCTGTCCCAGATAAGGCCCGTTCCTTCCGGCAGAAAACCGGAAGTATTGCTCCGCATACCACTTCCGACACAGTGATAAAGTTTAGCAAGTTCTTTCTTTAAAGGAATATCCAGATAGAGTTCTTTGATATCGACACCGGCACCGGGATCAAAGCTGAGCGAAACTTTACACATACCGTCAAATTCATATTGATGAATCACTTTCAGCTTAAGGTTCTGAAATTCCAACTCTGATTCATAAACAACCTCGTCACACTCAACAGAAACAAGTTTTGTTTTTAACGCTTTGAACTTCCCCCCATTTATCGTAAATTCGATAGGGGATTCAAGTATATTTTCTCCCTGTGCGTAAATGGCATCCCAGAACGCTCCATTTATCCGATATCCCGTCTGGAGCGCATGGATTTCATTGTTGTCGCGATTAATCTTCAAAGGCTTGAACGGCGGAATTACAATTCTGGCTTTTCCGATATCGTTGTTTTGCCAGGGAAAACTCCGGATAGCGAAATCCCTTTCGATTACGGATTTCTTCCCGTCCTTAGCTGTTATTTCCGCGGTTATGAAATATTCTCCCAGCGGCAACTCCAACTGCTCCCACATCTTGTAATAATCGCTATTGCTCCTCTTTTCGGCTTCCGATTCATAAAAAACTTTCCCTTTCTCATCTCTAATCTTAAATACTATGTTTGACAAATCTGATAGCTTTTTCTGGTTCTCACACCAAAGCCTGGCTTTGGCTTTTTTATAAGTCGGAAAAATTCCGATGTCAAGTATGATCGGCGGATCGGGATTCTGCCAATTCAAGCCGTTACTGGTATCCCACGAGAAGGAACGTTGATAATATATACGATTGGAATCAGGATCAGACACTGTGGCATTCAGCGTGCGTTGTACTCCAGGGAGTAGAACTTCGCGAAATCCATAACTCGTACTTCCTCCGGGTTCCAAAACGTCTGTTCGGTTAATATCCCTCGGAGCTTCTATGGACAAAATACTAGCACTGGATTTTATAGTCAGCTTCTTCCCTGCTGTATTTACAACCTGCCATTTTATATCATATGACGTAGTCCAGTATTGACTGCCTAGACCATCAAAGCTTACAGTCGGAATATCGCGTTCGGGGATGAACGTTCCATACTGATTTTTCTCATCGGGCAAATGCCAGCAGGCTGTATCTTTCGGATTCTGCCAATTACGTGTCATCTGAAATCCCCATTCTGCTCCATCTTCAAGCTTATCAACTCCTACAGCGGACAATGGGATCAGCGCTTCACATTCCCAGTATTTGCGAGGATGTTCCTTACTTGTGTTTTGTGTAATGCTTCCGGCAACTTTAACCCCATCGGATAAGTTATCGTTGTTTAAACTGTTGAATTTAAAAATATACGGTTTACTACATCCGGGAGGCAGCAGTGTGATTTCTGTGGTATCTTCTTGGGTTAATATCATTGGTTCTTGGGGAATATCACTACGTTGCGCAAAGTAGATATTATCATTATCATAGGTAAGAAAGAATGTTACATTACGTACGGAAAGCAGTTTTGTCGTTGTTGAAATAGCGCCGAACTGTGTTGACGCGTTTCGCCATTCGTCTTTATCAATTTTCCCATCTATGATTGGCGCCTTATTTATTGGGGGCAAGCTTAATATGCTTTGTTCGGCATACATTCCAGTAAAAAACGAGATAAACATCCAGAGAAACAGAATTTTTTTCAACATTTTATAAACTCCGCGTATATTGTTATGTTTATTCTACGGATGGACCTTTTTTGTCATAATCATATCCGGCAAACAATGCCCTGAGGGTGACCGAAAGAGAGGATGAAATACTGGATGGCGGCACGACCGAGGCGGAAAGATCATAATACTGCTGATAGCGCTTGCCTTCCGCATGTCCATCCATATAAACAGCGTTCGACCTTCCGGCACTGTTGGGAACAGCATACGTCAAAGAGCTGTCCTCCCAACAACGGCTGCGATATTCCGCGGCATTGTGGCGAAAGGAGAAAATGAGTATATTGGCAAACTGCCAAGCGCCGCGATTATTGTTGTCGGCGGCAAAAATCGCTATAGACGGATTAGCAACGGCGGCCAGCCTGCGCATTTCCTTGTCATAGGCACCCGTTAGATAATAATTAAGCCCGTAATGAGTATATCTGAATCCGTTTGCAATGTTATTAGTACCAGTAAAAGGTGCTGTTTCGGAAGGACATACAAAAGAGCCCCTTGTGACACTTCCATAATAAGTTGTTCCGCAACTTTCTATATTTGGATTGGGATTGCCACTGCTGTGGCACCCTGAAAGTACGCAGAACCACAAAAAACTGGAATTAGAACTGCTTGGCCCCGCATAGCCATTGACAATCCATTCGTTGCTGTTGATGGAGTAAGATGCCTGCGCCAGCCCTATCTGCTTGAGGTTGTTCAGGCAGGAAATATTTTTAACAGTTCCACGGGCTTTCTGCAACGCGGGCAAGAGCAGTGATGCCAGAATAGCTATCACGGCAATCACGAAAAGCAATTCAATCAAAGTAAAACTCCATAAACCGTAACGCTTTACGATATGCATCCTCATCGGATACCTCCTTGTTTACACTCGAAACTTGTTGACAAATCTATCTTCGAGGACATTTCCTTCTTCCAGGTGCGCCAGACATGTTCTCTGGCAAGCTGCGCCGCAGAGTGAAGGAAGATATCCGAAGCGTACCTGCGGATATGCCTCGTTCCAAAGACTTTTATATTGTTCTATCGATTCCGGATCAAAACGTTTTTTCCCTTCAATAATGTTTTTGCCATCGGGCATTTTTTCTACTTCTTCCCCTGATAAAAACGGGTTTGTTTTCAGATCCGCCCCCATACGATAGGCCGTACATTGCCACTCATCAAGTTTGCCTGATTCTGAAATTGCTTTGCCCGGACATGCGGTAATACATTTCCCGCATCTGTCACAGAGTCCGCCTTTGGAAACAGGGTCGGCTTCCAGTTCGGCATCCGTCAGGATAAAAACGAAGCGCTGCAAAGGGCCGAAACGCGAAGTCAGGAAAAAATTACCAAGTCCGACTTCCCCCATTCCGCAAAGATATGCCGCCTGATTGAAATCCATTAATACATCAGGCGCAGGCTTTCCGGGAGCCACCGGTTCCGAATGATTTATTTTGAAGACGGGCAGGTGCTCGGGATTCGTGCCGGGATCTTCGCCCCTCCGCCTGTCGGGCACAGTTCGCTGCACAACACCTTCAAAACCATTATCTTCCAGAAAGCATGCCACTTTACGCAAAACAATTGGCGCATGTACTTCGTCGATGTGGACTATTCCCATTTCCGGAAATTGATAGAAATGTGTCCCCTCCTCGATTCCGCGCAAAGAACCGCGCAGAACCCTGAACCCCAGAGCGATTATGGACTTTGCTTTCGGCGCGATAAAGCGCGGGTCTTTTTCCGGTACTGTTCCTTCAAAACGCTCCATTGAACCTATCCCTACAAGATCGGCCCCGTTTTTCAATGCGAAATCCTTTATGTCTTTACTGTTCAACATCTTTCATAACTCCAGTTTCCACGGTTTCTTATCTCTGAACTGATTGTTGAATTTTCTTTTCAATACGCCGCGCTTTTCCATTGAATTCAAACATGCCCTCAGGCAGCCGCCGCATTTGGGTGGATTATAGGAGCCCGGCTCGTGCGGATAATAGCCGTTGACTGCACTGTTTATCGCCGGATATTCTTCAGGCGTAATGCTTTCCTTTTCTCCTCTTATAATCTTATCTCCGTCCGGAATATCCTTAAAAGCGTTGCGCGGCAGAAAAGGATTCGTCGCTTTGTTCGCGCCGATATAATAAGCAAAACACTTCCACTCGTCGATCTTTCCCCAACTGACATCATGTCCGGCAACTTTGATTTTTATTGTTTCATTGCGGTCAATGCACTTGCCCGGACAAGTTGACGCGCACGCCATGCAGTTATTGCAAAGTTTGGGTCCGTTGTAAATCGGATCTGGTTCAAGTTCGGCGTCGGTCAAGATAAAAGCCTGTCTGTTCATCGGGCCGAAGTCCGGAGTCAGAAACATCTTGCTGTAGCCTATTTCACCCAGACCGCAGATAAAAGCCGCCAGCCTGAAATGGATAAATACATCGGGGGCAGGCAGTTCCTGCGATACTGAACGGGCGTTCAGAGTACGCTTGTTCGGAGATGAATCGGAACCGCCCGATTCGCCGCGGTGAAGTTCGGGTGATTCCTCACGTCCTGGCTTGCCGGTCATATCCGAAAGAGCGCCGCGTCCGCCCGTATTGCGGTAGACAATTCCTTCATAACCGTGATCTTCAATAAATTTCGCGGTATTGTAAAGAACTGACGGTGCGAATATCTCGTTGATGCCGCCATATCCCATCGAAGGATATTGAAAAAAGTGAGTGCCTTCCTCACATCCTCTGACATAACCGCGCGGAATACGGAAAATCATTCCGATTATACTTTTTGCGCGAGGAGCGATATAACGCGGATCCATTTCTTTCGGCGCACCGTCAAAACGATCCAGCGAACCGATTCCAACGGCATCGGCGCCGAATTTCAATGCGGTTTCTTTTAGTGTTTCAGCGTTTAACATGGGCAAATATCTCTTTACAGTAGTTTTCATATTCGTTATCCGGCAGCCCGGATAGGCGGCTCCGCCAGGAGCTCGGGAATTGCGAATTGTCAATGAAGCACAATCCGGAGAAGTCAGGCTCGCATAAGCTCAACATATTGCCGCCGAAATTCCCGCATACATAACTTCCTATAACCTTATCAGGGTTCTTATTGCTGCGAGTCGCCAGCTTTATTCCGTCAACAAGTCCGGCATATGAATCAATATCTTCGGGGCGAATCCAGGTACTGTCCTGCAGAAATGAATAAGCGTTTTCCGGCTTGGAATAGAAGTCCCAGCATACACCCCTGAATCCGGTCCAGGCATTTTCATGTTGAGCTATCTCATTTTCATGTGAGACCAGATTGTCGTGAAAGGTATGAGCGGAACAGAATCTCAGGCATCCGCTGTTGACAAGCATGTAGAGCTTTTTACCGTTTTCGCTGCACCACTGTTTCAACGATTTGATTTTTTCAGGGAAACGATTCAGTTCCCTCTGAAGATAGAAACTGTCAAAGTAATCTTTCAGATATTTCATTCCTGAAATTGTCCCTATTCCCATATTGACGGATGCCCTGAGATCCAGAGTCGGATATTCTTCCTTAAGGGTTTCGGCTACAAACAAAGAGGTTGTGGTAACTGTATCGACACCAATACAATCCTGTAGAAAGTTCACGGCATCAAGCAGTTTTATTTTCAGTTCTTTGGAAATGGCGGTGCTTCCATAGCAATTCGCATTCCAGAGCATGTTGAGTTTTATTCCCATGCGGTGAATCTCCGTAAGTTCCTGCAGCATCTGCGATTTTTCTTCCTGGGTTCTTATAGTCAAACCGCGACCGTCATTGACATCAAGCCACGGGAAATATACCTCTCCGATATCTTTCGCATATTCCGCGACAATATCTAAAAATCTATGAATATCCGGCAGTTGATAACCTATTGAAAATTTTAATTTAGAGCGCATTTGTACGGACATATTTTTTGCTTATTTTTTCAGCAGCCAGTTTCATCTCTTCGAGTTTTACAGCCAACGATATTTTATCCCATTGCTCTGTCGGCGAATAAACAGCAACTCCGCCTATGAGTTTCCCATCGGCTCCGATTATGGGAACAGCCGCGGAATGAATTCCCATTGCCGATTCGCCGTGTGCTTCCGCATAGCCTTTTCGCCTGATTTCCTGACACATCGTTTCGATCTCCGCTGCATCCGTGACCGTTTCCGGCGTGAGCTTGCGGCGTGACATCCGCGCCAGAAGACGCTCACGCTCCTTTTCCGACAAATTAGCCAGCAACAGTTTTCCGCATGCGGTTGAATGAAGTTCGTGTGCCCATAACTGACGCGGCAGGTCGTATTGCTCTCCGCCATATTCTATAAGAGATACGCAAAGCAGTTTGTCGTTTTCTATAACGCCCACAAAGGCCCCCATCTCCAGAACGCTGCTCAGTTCCTGTAACGGTATTTTCGACGCTTTGCGCAATGCAGACCAGCGGTCGGCAAACGAACCGATATAAAAACATTGTGCTCCAAGCCGGTAGTTGCGGTGTTCATCCTGCGAAAGGTATCCGCGTAAATAAAGGGTGCGCAGGAGATTATTAACTGTCTGAAGGCGAAGCCCCAATTTTTCGGCGATATCTATACTTCTCATCGGAGTCCCGGACTCGGCCAGCATTTCCATTATATCAAGAGAGCGTTCCAGAACTTGAATCAAGGGCTTGCTTTTTTCGTTATTCATTTTTGAAATCCAGCATTATTGTATTTGTTGTCATTATACAAGATGTTTGCCAACTTGTCAATATCTCTAAAAAAAATCCTGCCTTTTTATGTTTTTTCAACATTTTATCAATTGACATCAAAGAGAAAGATGTATACAATAATAATATATTATATACAACAATGTTGTGCAAATAAAATTAACCAGTCACAAAAAGGAGATGGAAATGTCTGTAAATTCGGAACAAATCAAAGCAATGTGCCGCAGCCTGGGAGCTGACCTCTGCGGGATCTCGCCGATCTCGAGATTTGCAAATGCCCCTTTGCGCATCAGTCCGCAGGGGCATCTGCCGAGCGCGAAATCGGTCATCGTCGCCGCCGTACACACGCCGGACAGCGCGTGGGAGCTAGGCGGTGAGCCCATTCACAACTGGGGGCCGGCAAGCTGCGTGACAGCAGTGAATTCTCAATTGGAACGTATCGGGATGAATATCGCCAAATTCCTTGAAGGCAAAGGCTATATAAGCGTACCCATTCCGCAGACGGCGATCTGGCGTTACCGGCCTTATAAAGAACTGAATATCACTTTTTCGCCGGATTTGTCGCACATTCACGCGGCGGCGGCGGCGGGCCTTGGCGATATTGGCCACAACGGGTTACTGCTTACTCCAGAATTCGGTGCAAGGCAGAGATTTATGACGATAATAACCGAAGCCGAGCTTGATTCCGATCCTCTCTACGACGGCCCTCAGCTTTGCGACAAATGCATGAAATGTGTAAGGCAGTGCGCCCCTTCAAGCGGTTTGCGGAAGGAGGTGGACGGTATTACGAAAGTCGATATCGGCGGAAAAATATTTGAATACGCCAACAAAAATAAATTCAGGTGTGCGTGGGCCGAGCGCTTCCAGTTGAGTTTTGATGCCGACATTCCGGAAGTCGTTGACGAAGATGTTATAGTAAAGCGTCTCCCGGATCAGCGTGAGGGATATGGTTCTTCTCTGGAGCCGTGCTGGCGTTACTGCGTTCCGAAGCATAACCGCGACGAGAAAAACAGCAGGCATACGCCGACAAGAAAAAGCACATGGATTGAGCGCGAACTCGACAATACCGGTCGCAAAAACGCAGAGACCGCGGCATCGCGTCTGCTCACTCTCGAAGTCGAAAAAATCATGTTCGACAAGGGTATTGATATTTTCGGCGTTACGACTGCGGAAAAACTGCGCGGAGTCAAGGTGAATCCTGAACTGTACAAGCTGAGCATGATCCCGATGCCGTTTAACGACAAGTGGGGCGTCCTCGGAATGGATGCAAACAAGTATCTGCCGGAGGCCGTCAACGTTATTTCATTCGGAGTCGGGTTCCCTGAAGAATGCCTCATGAAGTTCGACAAAAGCCAGTTTACCAAAGAAAAAGTCGACCCGGACAAGGCAAAAAACTCGAACCATCTTATAGTCGCAGGACTGGGCTTCATGAGCGAATATGACAGCTCAAAGGCGATGCCGTTAGTCGAAGCCGCCGCAAAAGAAAAAATAATGGACACCATCCTCGACGTTACCAGGCATCTCGAAGAAAAGGGCTACTCCGCAATCGGGCTTTCTTATCTTCCTGATAACTACGCCGCGGAAACCTGCGGTATTGGAAAAGTATCCTCGACAGGCGACCTCATAACCGATGCGTATGGAAACCGTCAGATCGTAACCAGCATAATCACAAATGCGCCACTTTTGAAAGTGGAAGGTAAAACTCAGACGGGCGCATCTTCTTCTGGAAAATCGAAGCCTGTCACTCCAGAGATGCTTACGCTTAAAGTCAAGGCGCTTGCCCTCGAAAAAGGTGCGGAACTTATAGGAATCGCCCCTGCATTATTATTCAAAGGTTTCAAAGAACAGCTCAAGGCGAATTTTGACGAATCGGCTCTGGGCCTTGCCGTTCACGACAAGCATGGGCGTATGGGCGGCCCGCGTGTCGACGCAATCATCGAGCAGCGCAAGAATGTAATAAAGGATCCATGGGATTATCTCGACAATGCGAAGTCCGTAATTGTAATCGGCACAACATGGCCCCGGGGAATTATGGAACGAGCAGAACAGCCCCCGGCGGAAGCCGTCGGCCCACATTCAATGTTCGCGCAGCACTGTACATGGCTGACTCTCAATAATACGGCCTTCGATGTCGTCAAACTTCTGAGTGGTTCAGGGAATAAAGCAGTTCCAACCGAAGATCTATGCGGCACCGCATCGCGGATTGCCCATACTTTCGGCGAAATAGTCGATCTAAGAGCCAACGCATTTGCCGCAGTAGCCGCCGGACTCGCAGAAATAGGGTGGTGCGGATTCCCGTTGACAAAGGAATTCGGCAAACGTCAGCGTTTTTACGCAATAGTCACCGATGCGGAACTGATTCCCGACATTGCAGAGTCAGGAAAACCGCGCTGTAAAAAATGCAAAAAATGCGCCAAGTCATGTCCCGTTAATGCAATCTCATCTGAAGAATTGACTTTTACTCTGGGAAATAAAAAATGGACACAGGGTAAAATTGATTCGCTACGCTGCGACTGGGCGAAACGCTATGGCCTTGTAGCCGACGAAGGCCCCAAATTCATGGGAAGCCAGACGGACATCATGCCGCCTGAAAAGATCGATGCCGATGCAATCATCGACGCCATGAAGAAGATGGATCCGTTGCAGAAGCGCATTCCATGTATTGCGGAAAAATGCCTGTTGAGCTGTGAAGCTTCGGCGGAATAAAAAACAGTAAATAAAGAGTTCTTTCCGGTGCTAAAAAGATCGGGAAGGACTCTTTCTTAGTTTGAAATCAGCAGATCAAACAACTAAGATATCCTTAAAGATTGTATAAGGATACTCAAACATGTCTCGCAAGACCCTGATTCAGTCAGTCGAACGCGCCCTGAACATCCTTGAGACTGTGCGCGACAGCAAAACGCCGATACGGGCAATCGATATAGCAAAAACCGTCGGACTCAGCTCGGCCGCATCCAATAACATTGTCCGCACTCTCTTCGAGCGCGGTTACCTCGATCAGAATGAAAACGGCCGTTATGTGCTTGGCGGACAGGCTCACCTTTTCGGGCTGGCTGCCGATACTTGGACTGAGTTGCGTAATGCCGCAAGGAAACCGATGATTGCCCTGAGCAACGCGACAAAGAGTCTTTCTTTTCTCGGAGTGGAATATCATTCACAGATCATAGCAGTAAATATCGTTGAAAGCACAGGCCCTGTCATTATTCCGAGGAATCAGGACTGGTTGAACCAATTTCATAGCACCGCCGTCGGAAAAATACTCTTAGCCGCAATAACACCTGAAAAGTATGAGAAACTCAAAGAGAATTATAAGCTGGAAAAATTTACCGACAAGACCATCACTGACTGGACGGAACTGGAAAATGACATAAGTCGTATACGTTCACGCGGATATGCCGTCTCCTGCGATGAAAGCGTTTTCGGCATAACGTCGATAGCCGTTCCCGTCTGCAAGAAGAAGGAGACGATTGCTGCTCTTTCCGTGGTTTTCTCGAGCTACTATCTGACGAAAGAATTCAAAGAAAACGCTATCTCCAAACTGAAGCTTGCCTCTGCTGAAATGACAGATGGATTCAGTGAATAATTCCATGCACAGGTTATAAGCAGACCAGCTTTGCATTTTATAGATGCCTGAGCATTCGCAACTCTCGAACTTATACTCTGTTTAGTTCCCGCCAAGCTCAAAATCTGCTCCTGGATGAGTCTCTAAGAGCACCTAGACGATCAAGCTCAGAAAAAGTATTTTTAAAATACAGCTAAATAAATATTAGCTATTTATCTTGTCCTCAATGTCTTGTACTCCTGCACTACACCAAGTTGAGACGCAACCAAAAATTTCTACCTTACAATTTAAAAAGCTTGATTGCGTTTTCACGGGCAATCTTATTGAAAACCTGTTCGCTTATTTTCTTTTTGGTGAGCCACTCCCAAAGGAGGTCGCCCAACGGTATCGGCATGTCAAAAGCACAGAGATCCGTACCGAAAAGAAGTCTGTCCTGAAACTCTGCAAGGAATTTTGGGCCATAGTCGTGGTCACGGGATAATGCAGTCCAAGGATAAGAATCAGACAAGTCCCCATACAAATTAGGATATCTGCGCAAGAGTTTAGGTACGACGCCCTCTTCCTTAATCTGTCCAGTTGGTGGTTGAAATCCAGCTTGTTCTCCATCAGGGCGGAATACCGTCTTCCTTTGTGCCGGAGTTTCCAATCTGCTTATTTCCGACCAGAATATCGGGCCATGTCCAAGTATTATTAAGTTTGGAAACCTTTGCAATGTATGTTCCAATTGAGGAAGTCCGGGATCATCGTACAGGCCGAAGTCACCGCCTACTACATCAGAACCGTCGCAGGTTACCGGAAGTCCTATATCTTGCGCATGTTTGAACAGGTTCTGTACCATTGGGTGCATAACAGGGACATTCAACATTACTTCCCCCAAACCTCTGCACCCTTTATCCTTGTAATAACGAAGCAGACGGTCAAGCGGTGCATCACTGGAATTTGTCAGCGCGCGAGGATCAATGTTGCAAAACGGGAAAAATCTGTCTGGATATTTTTCACACATGTCAAGGATGTCTTCGTTTGCTTGTGGAAGATATATTTCAGGACTGACAATCGGGAGCAACGCGCCCCTCTCAATTCCCGCTTTGTCATAACGCTCAATCACCTGTTCGGCGGTGCAAAACTGTACAACAAATGGAATCGGTCTACGGTACGCATGAGCATGAATATCAATAAACATTATACTGCGCCTATATCATTCAATTGAACCAGTTTTCCAGTATCAGATGATTTTTCTGCTGCAAAACAAAGCTTCATCGTTTCCAAGGCATCTGAAGCTGAAGTTTTTGGAGGAAGTCCCTTTTCTACGCGGTTAATAATGTCGAGAGTCTGATCATGGGTATTGTGAAAATAGTAATGATCCTCTGAACTATCCCATGTAAGTTCCTCAACAAGAGAAGAAATCATGTAATCCGGACTGTCAGAGAATTCCCAGCGTCTAAGAGTCCTGCCAAAAACTTCAGCTTCTATCGCTCCTTTATCTCCGACAACGAGATATTTAAGATAATGCCCGTCTCCTATCTGCTGAGTGACCATATCCTGTAATGGATCGCCTACAAAGTGAGCAGCAGGTCCCATCATGAAAGTCAGATGTGAAACAGCCCCATTAGAAAAGCGGTAAGTTGTATGATAGTTGTCGCGTATTTCAAAATAAGGTACAGTATTGGGCGCGGAACAGCTGAAAACATCCGTCACATCAGAACCAATCCACCAGCGCGGCAAATCAACATAATGTGAAAGCTTTTCTCCAAACATACCTCCGCACGGTCCCTTTTTAATACGCCATATATCCTTTTCCCATGCACATGCGATGTAGTAGCAATTGGTATTTACTACTTTGCCAATCAATCCAGCATCAATCCATTCCTTCATTCTTGTGTAGAGCTTGGAATATCTGAGTTCAAATCCTATCTGTAAAAAACTTTTACAGTTTTTAGACACATCTACCATTTTCTGTGCATCAGACAACGTTAACGCCATAGGTTTTTCGCACATAACGGCCTTTCCTGCTTGAAGAGAACGCATTGTAAGTTCATAATGCGCATCATTCGATGCCGTTACAAAAACAAGTGGTATTTCTTTGTCATTAATAATTTCATCGAGTCTGTCAGTTGCATCTATTCCCCTTGATTTGAGGGCACTGACTTTTTCGCTTTGAATATCAAATGTTTTTACCTGTATATTCGTTAAGTCTTTAAGGTGTTCTATTACGGTTTCTCCCATTCCTCCAATTCCCAAGATTGCAACTTTCATAAACTCCTCCTATCTGTTTTTGAATTTTTATTCAAATCGTATATACCAATAATCTCTATGTTGTTCAGTTCGTCAGATGCGATGAACTTCTGCTCCTGACTTTTTTCCATTCGTCTCCTTCTTTTGTTTTAGTTTTTTACGAACCCTTTGAACCTGTTCTCTTTTATCATTTCGACGCAAATATAACCTTTACCGTCAAGCAAGTTCGAGGCGTATCCAGAACTCATCTACATTCGGCAAGTTCGATATATTTTACCAGCGTGTTAATCGTATTATTAAAAACAGAAAGCTTTGCGACTTCGTACCCATGACTATTTGTTCGCACATGTCCTAGAAATGCAACTCTGTACGCCCCGCCTGCATTGTAAACAGCACTGGCGTCAGAGGCTGCATTGGTATACACCACGGGCTGAAGTTCGGTTCCTGCGGCTTCAGCAGCTTGCATTAAGGATATCATCAAACGCTGATCATAATTACAAAGATAATCTTTACTCCAAATTCCAGGACGTCCATCCAGTTTAAGCGATTCAGGATTGATTACAGGGCAACCATCGACAGCAATAAATGTTTCAGGGGATTCCCGATGCGCCAACACTTTTGCACCGTGACATCCACCCTCTTCGTGAACAGTAAACGCAACTATCAGTGGTTTCTGTGAAATAAAATTGATTTGTTTAAGTTTTTTTAAAAGAATTAACAGGACGGCAACTCCGCCTCGATCATCAAAAGTCCATGCGCCAACCAAAGGATCATTTTTATCACCAAAGACATATGGCCCTCTTCCATCTTTGATGGGAACTGCGGATGATCCTATTCTAATTCCTTTAAGTTTGAGTTGTTCAGGTGTTAAGCCTGTTATTATGCGGACATCTTTCCATGTTGGAGTCCAGCCACCGGCGTGCTTGTCCGCACTGTGAACTGATCCCATTGAAAAAATGCCGATAATATTTTCCTCTTTATCGGAAACTATTTCTACTGGGCGTTCTCCTAATTTAGAGGGGATAAGTCCTCCGGAATTTATTACTTTCAAATCGCCATTTTCTTCGATTCCGGTTACAACCATTGCGATCTCGTCTATATGGGCGGCCAACAAAGTTAATGGAGCGGTCGGATTTTTAGCTTTCAGTCGAACCATGACATTACCTGCCGGATCTGTTTCCGGCGTGAAACCTGCTATCCTAATATGTTTCCGCACTATGTCCGCTAAAGCATCTTCACGCCCGGGCGGCGATGGAACCGCTAGTAATTCCGTCAAAACATCAAGAAATTCTCTATTTAATTCATTCATTGTAACTCCTATTTGTTCAGGTCGTCAGTAGAGTTTGCACTTGAACAGATTTATTGAGTTTTATGGAAATATTCGCGGCCGCGCCGATCAACACAGCTTGAACGCCGTCCTCAATGGTGGCAATCCTGCCACTATTCTCTCCGCCAAACAGGTCTTTGCAAATTTCTATATCGGCTCCCCCGTGTGATCCGGCAATGTGTTTTACTTCAACCAATTCTTCCTGTCGGTTCATACGATGAATTTTTAATTCTTTTTTGAACTGATTTGCACTGCCATGTACAGCACTGTCCAAGTCGCTGGTGTTGTCTCTTCTTATATAAGAAATTCTGCCAGTTGAGCCTTCGATGCTGACATCTTGTCCTTCGATTGAAGAATGGGCATTCAGGCTGTACGACACTTCGACTCCATTTAAATATTTTATTCCAGCAGTGACATGATCCTCAATGTCTATCTCGGGAGAAAATACGCACTTGTCAGGAGTGTAGGAATCTAAGGTTTTGCGTTTCATAAACAAGGCGCGCTGAACGTCATCTTCATTGTAATTAACATAGAAAGGGCATCCTTCAGCATGTTTGCACGTATGACACGTTTCACCTTTATATTCCGATGCATTCGCACCATATGCAATCAAACTGCCTTGCGCAAAAACAGTCTTAGGTAAAGATTTCACAAGCCAGTTTATCAAGTCAAAATGGTGTGATGCCTTGTGTACCAGAAGACCTCCTGACTTTTCTTTTTGACGGTTCCAACGCCTGAAATAACTTGCGCCATGATGCAAATCAAGATATTCTATAAAATTTATGGAACGAATTTCCCCGATTTCTCCAGCGTCAATTAATTCCTTTATTTTAGTTATATATGGGTTATAACGAGCATTGTGAGCCGTAACCGCATTCACATTGCTGTTCATTTTTAATGCCGCGAGTATCGCTTTACATTGTTCGGCATTTATGCAAAGAGGCTTTTCGCATATGCAGTCAACACCTTTTCCGATTGCCCTGACAATGTAATCGGCGTGGGTGGAATCAACTGTTGAAACAAACACCTCGTCGGGTCTGGTTTCGTCAAGCATTTTGTCAAAATCAGTAAAATAAGGTAGAGGGGTTTTCAGTAACTCACAAAAGCCGGCCATCTTTCCTTTGTCAATATCAAAAACACCAACAATGTCATATTTATCACTGAAATTTTCCAGCAAGGGTTTAGCATATCCAAACAAGACTCTCACGCTTGCGCCTACAAGTGCAATTTTTCTTCGATTCGACATAATGGATTACCTCTTCCGTTACAAATTAAAAGGTTAAATTCTCTGGCTATAAGATAAGCTTTTTCAAGCATTGTCCCTTTTCTGTCTTTTTAGTTCTTTAATAAATTATATCGCCTTTTTTTTATTAGTCAATAGCAAAATGAAACCGTTTTCATTTTTAATTGCAAATTCATATTGACTTTAATAGTTATTTATTATATACTATAAATGAAACCGATCGCCAATGAACAAAAAGGCAATACGATGTTATCTATATCGGAAATAGCCATAAAGGCAAAAGTGTCAAAGGCAACAGTGTCACGGGCGCTTTGTTCAAATGCAAAAGACATAGTAAAACCTGAAACAAGAAAGCGAATTCTTGAGATATGTAAAATGCATAATTACCTTCCGATGTCATCCGCGAGAGCTTTGGCATCCGGAAAGACGCAGACAATAGGCCTAGTGTTGTCAGATATCGAAAAGGACTTTGCTTCTCCGTATTTATCAGAAATAATTTCATCATTAGTACTTAGCTTAAAAAGTTTTAATTATGATCTTAAGATAATCATGATTTCGCCCCAGGAGAATCCTTCAAAATCTGATGAAGAGGTTCTTGCAACATTACATTCCAGGAGTGTGGATGGTTTTGTTCTTGGCTCTGGAATTCTCGGTGATCAGACTTTAGCGGAATTGAAGAAATTAGAAATCCCTGCGTTAACATTGTATTCCCCATCAGATAATCCGTCCAAAGAAATGATTCATAGGGTCGGCATAAACAATGCTCCAGCCACCTTTGAATTAGTTCAACATTTATGTTTTTGCGGCCATGAGAATGTGATATATATCAAAAGAAGGAAAACAGAGAGAAGCTTTCGTTCAGAGCTATTTACAGCCACTGCAAGAAAGGAATGCCTCAAATCCGATGAGATAGAAATTTCACTGGCTCAAAATCCAATCCAAACTATCAGCGCGACACGTTCGGCCATAAGCATGAACTGGGAACATTTAAAAAAATATTCAGCATGGGTTTTTGAAAATGACCTTATGGCGCTGGGCGCTCTTGATATAATGAAAGAAAAAGGAGTAACAATCGGAAGAGATATTGCTCTCGCCGGTTATGATAATATCGAAGAAAACGCTAATTACTACTGCGAAAGGCCTATTCTTACAACAATAGCACCTCCGAGAAAACAACTTGGAGAACTCGCTGGCCAACTGTTGATGGAGCTGATTGAAACACCGAAGAAAGTATGCGAGAGCAGGTTCTTGCCATCTAGGTTTATAGTAAGGGAGACGACTTAATATTGTTATGGTGATTTTTTGAATAAGCACATATTACAAAGAAGCTAAAGCGAGGCATAAAGAGCAGTGAAAACGAAGAATACTGAATCAAAAAACGCAGGATTGAAGAAGTTCATGGCACTAAGTTTTTACAAATTCACGCTCCTGGAGCTCCTCGTCGTAATTGCAATTATCGTTATTCTCGCTGGTATGTTGCTACCGGCATTGAACAAGGCAAAGGAAATGTCCAAGCGTATAAAGTGCGCGTCCAACCAGGGACAGATCGGAACTGCAATTATGTTCTACGCCAACGATTACAGTGGCTGGATACCCGCTCAATATACGTCCGTATATTTCAGTACCGATGGCAGTGGTAATACATGGGCTTGGCAACGCTTGCTCGCTAATACCACCAGTGTCTTTAAATATTTGCCGAACGAGCTCATTTTGCGTTGCCCAAGCGCCACCAGCTGCACGGCTTACACCAACTATGGATACAACCATAGTCTCAGCGTACAGGCAATGAACGCAGAAGCTCAAAAGAGAGGCGGCTGGCGTGGTTCGATTCTATTGGACGGCCTCGTCCACTTCGTCAGACTTGATACTATCAGAAATTCTTCATCGGTAGCATTGCTTGGGGATTGTACGGAGACTACATATCGGATTGATCCTTCCCAGTCGGCCGCGGCACCATTTCCGGTCGGTGCTTCTTTTCGGCATAGCAACTCCATAAACATGTTTTTTGCCGATAATCATGTGGAGTCAATGAGAAGCAGCACTGTCCTTTACTGGAGTACAATAGATATCCGCTTTGCGAAGCCATGGTTTTAAATACAGATTAAGAAAAAGGAAATTACATGAAAAAACTTCTGCTATTCTCCATGGTATGCTGTACAGCAGCATACACATTCGGAGCTGGATTGGTTTCCGATCCGGCGCGCGCTGCTGATATCGATCATCCTGCGTCGGTATTTGCAGGACGCGATTTCTGGTATTTTTTAACCCCAAAATGGCATGAGCTCAAAGGGGTAAAAGACGAGGAGTTCGTGAAAGAATCCGGCTACTGGGGCATCAAGTTCAAGATGCAGCGACGGAATGCTAGCCCGATGCGTGTGCTAATCCTTAATGAACTCTCGCTCATACGTGAAGGCTCCGCCGAAAAAGCGGAGTTCTGCGTGACACCGGACGAGTCCACTGCCAAAGTAATCCAGCCCAATGCGCTTTCCGATGGCAAAACAGCCACGACATGCACGGTAAGCGGGGATCCCCGCCCGGTGCTGACGCGCTACAATGGCGTGGGCGCGACTATCATTGCGCGTTTCAAAGCTCCAGCACCACTCAGTAAACTCACTCTTGCATATGGCAATTCCGTAAACCCGGACTTGGAAGAAGTGAAGTTCTTTGCTGACGGCATCGAACTCAAGCCGGCCAGTTTAAAGATCGCTGATCAAATGCTCACCGCTGAATTTATGAATGCCCCTGCGGCGAGTGAGATCACGCTTAGCATCAAGTCGGCTCCTGTTAAGATCGAGCTGCTAGACCTTACTCCGGATGAGTCGAAGCGTTGTCTCGAATATCCGTTTTCGCCGTTTTTTCTGCGTGTCGGTTTAGGCGAGATGTTTGGACTTTCCGAAGAGAATTTCGACCGTGCCGCCGCAGAAAAGATACTACAAAAGTACGACCGCACCAGCATCGGCTTCGAGATTGGAGAATGGGACAGCAACTACTTCCAGATGTGGCATAGGCAACACCGCTTCTACAAAGACATTCTCTCATACTGCGGACCGGATCCGAAAAACAGATTCGAGGCCGAAGCTAAACTCAAGCGTTTCTGGACATGGCAGAAGGGACTTCTTTGCGACCGGGTGTGGGGCATGAGTGGAGGCATAGGTTATTCGCAGTACGGGCTTGAGTGGGGCGGAAAGGTCGCCGGTATGGAGATCACTAACCACACTTCGACGATCCCACACAGAACTTTGCTACGCTTTACCGCTGGTGCCGCACGGCAGTACGGGAAACCATGGCTGTTCTACCTTGCATATTACCTTGGCAAATATTCACCCAATTCGCTTGCATCTGTTACGGAAAAAACTCTAAAAGGAGTCTGGGGTGAAAGTCCCGATGCCGGAATCGCACCGTCCTACGCACGCCGACTCTTCTTCATCAGCTACTATATGGGCGCGACATTCTTTGCCTTCGAAGCGCAGCCGTACGGTCAGGTGAATCGCCTTCCAGACGGCGGACATGAGCTTAATTCGAATGGTCGAGTGCTCAAGGAATTTTACGAATGGATTCGCAAGGATGAATCGAAGCGTGGCACGTGGTATGCCCCGGTTCTTCTTCTAACCGACTACTATCACGGCATAGGTCGCCGTGATGATGACTTAGTCTGGGGATGGAGTCCCATCGGATTTCCGCTCGAAAAAGGCGACCGCATGGCTGAACACTTCCTGCGCACCATCGACCCTTATGACGCTCAGCCCGAAGCATGGGACAAGCCGCCGTATAGTCCGAATATCCACAACTCTCCGCTTGGCGATGTTTTTGACACGGCATTTGCGAATCCACCGTCGGGGAACTATCCGAAGATTGATGAATATCCGGTCGTCGTGCTGATCGACGGCTACACTCCAGACCCGGCACAGGCGGTCAGACTCCGCGACTACGTAATTGGCGGTGGTACGCTAGTCATCAACTCAATCCACAGGAAAGCGTTCGACCCGAACTTCATGCCTGCGGAGATACTTCCGGAGACAGTCGAGAATGAAGGGCTCGATGTCCCAAAGCTCAAGCTCAAAGGAACACAGGTCATTCTCAAGACCGCCGCCGGAAACCCGCTAGCGGTCAGAAACGCCTATGGCAACGGAAGCGTCATCATGACCACGCCGGAATACTTTCTCGGCAAAGATTTGCAGCAACCAACGCCGTACATGGGCAAGCTTCTTGAAGCCCTGCAGAAGGAAGTCCTGCCGTTCGGGATCGATGGCGACATTGAGTTTGTTATAAGTCGTCTCTCATCCGACAGTTGGAAGATTATACTCGTGAACAACAAGGGACTCCTCAAGGGACCGCTCGACAGAGTGGAAAAGTTTGACACTAAATACACTTCGCATGTGACCTTGACGCTTCCCGCCGGGGCGTCAGCGAAAGAAGTATATGCCGGGGTGACGCTCGAGCGCAGCGGTAATAAAGTCACACTGGAAGTACCGCCGAGCGGAGTGCGTGTCCTTGAAATAGGCAAGACCGTATTCGCAGAAAAGAAGCCTTCCGGCCTCCTCGGCTCATGGAAACTGGATGGAGATGTGAAGGACAGCTCAGGGAACAACCGACATGGCCAGGCTTGGGATGTCAAGTTTGCAAAAGTCGGATCTCGTTCGGTGCTTGACCTCCGGCAGGCAAAGGGCCGCCCGCTCGTCGATGTAAACTTCAACCTAGAGTATCCGCTTGTTGCAGGGACGTTCGAAGCATGGGCCGCGCCTGACCTTAGTGCAAAATGGGATAGCACCGCACCTATCTCTGGTTCCGGTTACGTGATAAGCTCGCCGCATGGACTACTAAAGCTCTATGTCGCGAATGGGTACTGGGGATTTGTCTATGGCGAAGACCGTCGAGGTCCGGCCTGCATAGACGGAAGATGGGCGCATCTTGTTGCCACTTGGTCTGGCTTTGAAGCTCGTTTTTACATTGACGGGAAGGAAGTGATGTCGCAAACCGGTCCGATAAAATTCAGCTCTCCGGGCTTTCCATACAGCCAAAACTCTCCGACCTTTACCATTGGCGCATATAGCCGTGGACAGCACCTTCGTCAGTTCCAAGGGCTTATTGGTGGGGTAAAACTATACAACCGTCCGCTTTCATCTGAGGAAATAAGCATATCGTATCGCGCAGGAGTGGAGATTTACAAATAACAAGTTTTTAAGTTTAACTGGAAATCATATTTTATATTCAGGAGATTTTTATGAAAGAACCATATGTGAGACCATTCCAAAAAGAAGATGCGGGGAGGGCGTCGGAGGTACTTGTTGGTGCGTTCCAAAATATTCTTGGAGAAAATTTTGATGCTCTTACCGCTAAACATTTCAGTGCTGAAATTCTCATAGAAAATGCGGAAAGTAAAGATAAATTTAACGAATCCAAAACTTTTGTAGCGGAAACGGATGGTAGGGTAATTGGAGTTGTTAAAGTCACTGCAGGCGAAAACGGACTGGGAGTGTTTGATTATGTTGGAGTTGACCCGGAATGTCATTCTCTTGGTATCGGTTCACTTTTGATGCGAAAGGCAGAAGAGTTCTGGAAAGAACATAACCAAAGAAAAATTACCACTTGTGTCTTGGCCGGCAACAAAAAGGCGTTACTATATTACATTAAAAACAATTTTATCCCGGAAGGTTATTGTAAAGACCATTTTTATAAAGGATTGGATGAAATAATTCTAGGACGCTTTCTGGAAAATGATAATATTTGAAAAAATTGATAAAATATCGCACCCTGTCTTTTTATTCGAGTTAAGGAAATGACGGATGGCTTTGAACTCAGGGCATCCGTCATTTTTTCAGCTATCCGTCAAATTTACGATTGGGTATATCTGAATAAGATATCTTGACGTTTTGAGAATTGAGCCTATATTCAACACTACAATGAAAAACCTTACGACAAGCGTATATACTTTTGAAAAGCTCATTGAGGGCAACTATTTCTATGTCGATAAGACAGAGTATATCTGGGATCTGATAAAGGAGGCCTATGGCATTTACTTCCTATCCAGACCCCGTCGCTTCGGGAAATCGCTGACGCTCTCTACTCTCAAAGCCGTTTTCCAGAATAAAAAGCATCTGTTCAAGGAGCTTGCGCTGGACTCAAAGCCTTACGACTGGAAGGAGTATCCGGTCATACATTTGGATTTGGGAGAATCCCCGGCATCTTCATCTGAAGAACTTGACAAGGCTTTGCGGGCAATGCTGGATAATACAGCCCGTGAATATGGGATTATACTTACGGCAACAACTGCGCCATCTCGATTTTCCGAGCTTATAAGGGTCTTGAAGGATAAAGAAAAAGTTGTCATTCTCATAGATGAATATGACAAGCCGATTCTGGATAATATAACCAGAGAAAACATTCAGGGTATCCGTGAGGTGCTGGAGAATTTTTATTCAGTAATCAAGGCAACCGAGCCTTATCAGCGCTTTGTTCTGCTAACGGGCGTAAGTAAGTTTTCGAAGGTCTCCGTATTCTCGAAGCTCAACAACCTTACCGATATCACGATGGATGCGCGTTATGCGACGATGTTAGGCTATACTCAGGATGAGCTTGAGAAAAACTTCGCGGAGTATATTGATCACGTCTGCAAAGAACAAAATTTAGACCCAAAAGAGCTTCTTGATAAACTTAAATTGTGGTACAATGGCTATCGATTTGAGGAGAACGCAGCAACAGTTTATAACCCTGTTTCCGTCGCCAAGTTTTTTGAGTCTGGCGGTAAATTCAAAAACTACTGGTTCGAGACGGGTACGCCGACGTTTCTGATAGACCTTTTGAAAAAATATGATTACAACTTGAACAAGTTGGATAATTATGAGGCTGTTGAAGATGATTTTTCAACATACGAAATCGAACATTTACAGGTTTTGCCGCTCCTTGTCCAAACCGGATATCTGACAATCACAAAAGCATTTAAAAAGTTTGATTCCCTTTGCTACATTCTGGATTTTCCCAACCGAGAGGTCAAGGAATCCTTTAATCGTAGGTTGGCGCAAAGTTACTCGAATTTAGAAGGACAGATTGTCACCAGTCATCTTTTCCGTCTTTTAGAGGCTCTTTCCGACAACGATCTTGAAAAATTCTTCAAGAACATGGGTATCTTCTTTGCCAATGTACCATATAATATTCAGCTTAAGCACGAATACTATTACCAGAGCATTTTCCACGTAATCTTTACACTGATCGGGGTGAACATGGAAAGCGAGGCTGTTACAAACAAAGGAAGAATAGACGCAGTGGTAAAAACTGATAAATACGTCTACATATTCGAGTTTAAACTCAATGGATCAGCGGATGAGGCGTTGACCCAGATTCATGACAAAGAGTATTATCAGAAGTATCAGAATTCCGGCAAAAAGATAATTCTCGCAGGCGCTAACTTCAGTACAGAAACCAACAATATCGAAGAATGGAAAACTGATATTGTAAAATAGTTTATTGGGTAATGTAATCGGTAAATTTTGGAGATGTTTTAGGTTTTTGAGATTTTGATATAATTGGAATTATTGGCAAGTATATAGTTACAATTGATTGGTTTGCAAATACTTACAATGTTGATGATTTATACGTCTTGTGATGTAAAAAACGTCTAAAAAAGTTGGTTCCTCCTGTGGCTGAATGACTTAGAGGTCCCGGGAAGCAGTCACGCTGTTAGACACAGTTTGTTTCAGGTGTCGCAATCCTGCAAGTCTTTGCAGATAAGCCATTTATAAGTCGGATTTTCCGGCTTTCCGCGCGAATATCTCTAAAAACCCGGCGGAGGCGGCACAAGGGGACTGTGACGGTCGGATTGAAAAAGCGCTCCCCTGTCAAAAAGTCTATTTTTTGAAGGCTTGAGAAGGGATATCCATAGTTTGAGGCTAAATCTGCGCTTTTTGAGACTTTGAAATATCTCAAAACAGGCCTGAAAACATCGAAAAACACTGAAAAACACCACTAGGGATATCCCTTTAGTTTGAGCTCAAATCACCAGTTATTGTAAAGTGTCCGGTAGTAA
>Ga0209417_1001677_pt1 | contig 39330 bp, 34 predicted proteins | sample RifGroF2_FD_184002 | JGI IMG/M metagenome (GOLD analysis project Ga0209417, IMG submission 184002) | Groundwater microbial communities from Rifle, Colorado, USA - Groundwater F2 (SPAdes) (version 2) | ecosystem: Environmental > Aquatic > Deep subsurface > Groundwater | place: Rifle, Colorado... | reverse complement strand
CTGCTGTTGCCTGAATGTTTCTTCTTGTAGTCAACAGGCCGTGCCTGCTGGTTCTGAAGGGTCACAATACCTGCATACAGCAGATGCAGGATGAACCCAATGGCCAGCACCGGCTCCACAAACTTTATGATGGGATTCGTACCCATAAAATGTGCAGCCTGGTTAAACAGCACCCCTGTGGAGTCAAACAGGATCATGGAGTTAACCACCAGATGCACCAGCAAAAAGGTTATCAGGAAGAGTCCCGATATGCTTACAAGAAACTTCTTACCGATGGAAGAGTTCAGAAAATTGGACATAGTTATAGGTTTTAGACGAATGGATGAAATTAGCCATTCACCTCGATTTTGCAAAAATCTTGCCGGCGGATTGGCTATTTTTGTTAAATGAAAACGGGAATTGTTCTTTCCGAAGGCTATCCGGTCCGATATTGCGAGCAAGGCAAAGGACCGGCACTGGTTTTTCTTCACGGATATCTTGAATCGCTCAACATATGGAATTCCTTTATCAAAGGCTTTCCGGCCGGATTCAGGATTATTTCCATTGATCTTCCGGGCCACGGACGATCCGGAGTTCCCGGTCCGGTCTCAACAATGGATGAAATGGCCCGGGCAACAGTTCGAGTTCTTGATCATCTGGGAATTCAAAAGAGTTTTGTCGTAGGCCACTCCATGGGCGGATACGCGGCATTGGCGCTCCTTGAGCATCATTCTGACAGGCTTGGTGGAATATCGCTTTTCCACAGTCATACCCTTGCAGATTCAACTGCGGTGATCGAAAAACGAACCCGGGAGATCAGTATCGTGGAACAAGGCCACAGCAATCTCCTGGTTCAGCAGAACATCCCGAACATGTTCGCCGAAGAGACCCGGAACTCGTTTATGGAGGAACTTCATTATACTCAGCGAATCGCCCGGCAAACAACAGATGCCGGTATTGTCGCTGCAATCCGTGGCCTTATGGCCCGGCCCGACAGATCGGCGGTTCTTGCTTCAGCCCGGGTCCCCTGCCTTCAGATTATCGGAAAAAAAGATAAATACATCGCCTTTGAGGAGGTGTCAATGCAAACCGTACTTCCATCCGGATCCGCAAGGCTAATCCTGGAGCATTCAGGGCATATGGGATTTTTTGAGGAGAAGGAACTGGCTGCCGAGGGTATTCTCAAATTCCTGATAACAACATAGACCGGAATTCAGTTAAGAGTACCGGAAGCACCGAAAAGCCTGGCTTTATCCCTGGGAGCAGCTTTTTGAATCCAATCCTCCGGGATCACCTTCCAGTTCGTTCCACTGACAGGATCAACGGTTCCCTGTTTCCGGATCCATTCGGTAAGAAGAAAACGGAAATCCATCGACGAACTTTTCAAGATCCTTTTCTCAGCTTCTGTTTTTTCAAGCCCGGCTCCGAGAAGGAGGTGGTTTCCGCCGCCGCTCGCCCTGTACGAATTCATCGCAACCTTGTAAAATTTGCCCGCCTCAAAAGGACTGCCGTCCGAAAAGTTCCGGATGGTAACCATGGATCCGGCTGGCTGTGTCAGGTCGACAATATAATCGATGCCCCGTGCCGAATCAAAATTATAGGACGCATTACGGAAGCGCCAGGTATTATCGGGCTGAAGCTGCATGTTCAGCATGAGATCCTCCGGACTAGTCATTTGTTTCATCCATAGGGAATAGGAAAAGTTGAGGTATCCGAGAATTTCCCTGCCGCTTAACCGGATCGTATATAACTGGTTTTCAAATCGATAAAGTTTGAAAAGGTCCTTAACCGAAAGGGTTCCTGCCTCAAGTACAGCCCTGAATGAGAGCGGGGCCGTAAAAGAAATATCCGCTCCGGTAAGCTCGAGTTGTGCCCGGTGAATCAGGTCGGTAAAACCCGATGGACCGAAATAGGAATCTTCCGTACTTACTTTTTTTGCAATAATCCCAACGGGTTGGTCCACATACTTCTGAACGGTGTCGATATAACCGGAAAATTGGTGCATGAAATCCGGATCCGGAATGAAATCCGATATTTTAACATGTTCGCCGCGTAGAGACGCATAATTATGCGTCTCTACCCCATGTGCCCCTGCGCCCCCATGCCCTTGAGAGCTTATTGTCGCCACCGCAATCTCCTCCGCCCTGCTCTCTGATCCCAGTATCAGCACCGAATCTCCTGCAGGTCCGGCTATTTTCAGGTTCCAATGCCTGTGATCGTGGCCGGTAAAAATGATATCGAATCCGGCAACCTGTTCGGCAACGAGCCGGGAGGCATTTTCATTCAAAGGTTTTGATGGCTGTTGAGACCCGTAGGTTGCGTCGATACCTGCGTGGAAGAGGCCCACCATCAGATCGGGTTTTTCCTTTTTTTCAATCTGGTTTATCCAGTACCGGGCCGACTCAATCATATCCCGGTATTCCATTCCTGCCCAAAGCTCCCTTGGGAGCCAGTCAGGAATTTTAGGTGTAATCAGTCCGAGAATAGCCACTTTGCAACCTGCCCGTCTGATGATGGTGTAAGGGCTGAACCATGGCTTCTGGTTCGAAATCCGGACCGCGTTGGCAGCCAGCCAGGGAAACCGGAACTCCAGCCGGAGCTTGTCATAAACGGGATGCCCTGCCTCTATGTCGTGATTGCCGACTGATGCCGCATCATAGCCCATATAATTGAGGATTCTTGCTGCAATATTGGGGCCGGTGGTATCGATGTAGTTTGAATAATAGGAGGCCGGATCTCCCTGGATAAGGTCTCCGTTATCGAGCAGAATCAACCCCTGATCAGGCTTCTCCCGTTGTTCCTTAACCCAGCTGCTCACCTGTGCCAGAGATCCCGAAATCCTTTTACCGGTGAACCAGTCGGCAGGAAAATAGGCACCATGCACGTCTGTGGTGACTGCAATTTTCAGTATTCCCTGCGGCTGCTGGGCAGGCGGTGAAAGAACCGCCATTATGCCAGCCAGAATAAAAAAATTCGTTTTCATGGTGCTAAAATACACAGAGGATGGGACCTTTCATGTTTACCTCCAATTGAATCTTACCGTTATAACGGAGTGAAGGTACGACGGGTTAAAGAGATCTTGAACCGAGGATTGCCACCGCCTGGATCAGGGTGTTATCTATGGCCTGAATGATTGGATAGAAACCTTCATTGTCGAGGAAATTCCTCGCGATATAGGCTTTGAGCTGGGTCTCTACAATCAGGCTGGATTCTGTCCAATCCGATGCGGAAGGGACAAAGTCTTTGGCCATCAGGTGAGCTTTGAACTGAGCGGTTACGTTTTTGGAGTCGAGATAATCAGAGAGTTCATCAACACGGGTGAAAACGGAAAGTTCTTCGCGGTGCTCATCTGACCAGGTCAACGCGTAACGGTAGATCAGGCCGGCCTGGTTTATTTTCATAAAGAAAGGGGTAATTCCCGTGGTGTCATAAGGAATGAAATAATCGGGCATGATGCCGCCACCGCCATAAACAGCACGGCCTTTCGGGGTCGTAAACTTCAGGCTGTCATTGAAATGAATGCTGTCTGAGGTCATGAATTCGCCTTTTCGATATCGGCGCATGATGTCGTGGTAGTAATCATCCAACCCGTTTTTGTAAGGTTTCTGGATTGAACGGCCGGTTGGGGTATAATACCTGGCAGTAGTCAGGCGAAGCGCCGATCCGTCGGTAAGCATAGCTTGTTCCTGGACTAGTCCCTTACCGAATGATCGGCGGCCGATGATCCAGCCGCGGTCATTATCCTGAATGGCCCCGGCAACAATTTCGGATGCAGAGGCTGATCCTTCGTCAATCAGGATTGCCAGTCCTAGATTTTCTCCGAGGTCCTCCTGGGCGGCACGGAATTCTTCCCGGGGACGAGACCGGCCTTCGGTATAAACGATCAGTTCTCCCTTTTTCAGAAAGTCATCAGCAATCCTTATCGCCGGATCCATGATTCCACCGCTGTTCCCGCGCAAATCCAGGATAAGTTTTTTACAGCCCTGTTTTTTCAGTGCCGACAGGCCGGTCTGGAATTCGTTATAGGTTGTCTGTGAGAAAGTATTTATTTTAATAAAGCCGATTTCAGGAGTTATCATGTAGGCTGCGTCAACACTTGAAACCGGAATAATCCCCCGCTTGAGGGTGTACACCATACGGTTTTTTGATCGTTGGCGCCAGATTCCGACTTTAACCTCGGATCCCCGTGGCCCCCGGAGCCGCTCAACAATGCTGTCCTCGGGCATCTTAACTCCTGCCACAGCTATGCCGTCGACGCTGATGATACGATCGCCGGGCATTATGCCGGCTTTTGCGGAGGGTCCGCCCTGGATGGTTTGAATTACAAGAATGGTATCATTCTGCATATTAAACTGGACTCCGATGCCATCAAAGTTTCCCCTGAGGGTTTCGTTGACACTTTTTAATTCCCTGTTCGGTATGTAAATGCTGTGCGGATCCAGCTTTTCAAGTATGGTGGGGATTACCTCTTCCGTCAGGGTATCTATTTTAAGGGAATCCACATAATTGGCGCCTATAAATTCCAGAATGGAATTAAGCTTGTTCTGACCGGCAAATATTTTCACCGGCGATTGGTTTCCATTCCCGGTATTGAAGAATTTCCCGATCAGCATGCCGGCAATCAGACAGGATGCAAGAACCAATGGAAGCCAAACGGCCAGCCGTGAATTTTTACCTGACATGTTTTTAGGTATCCTGTTACTCTACAGATAGAAAAACGATTTCAATGCCAGCTCTTTGGAGGAGATCAATTCCATCGGCCAGCCGGTAGCTTTCGCCGTAAACCACCCGTACAATTCCTGCCTGGATGATCAGTTTTGCGCATTCCATGCACGGACTGGCAGTGATGTAGAGCGTTGCCCCTTCGGAGTTGTTGCTGCTCCTGGCTACCTTGGAAATTGCATTTGCTTCGGCGTGAAGCACATAGGGCTTCGAATGCCCCTCCTCATCTTCGCAGATATTCTCAAATCCGATGGGTGTTCCGTTGAAACCGTCGGATATTATCATTCTGTCTTTTACCAGAAGGGCACCCACTTTGCGTCGCACACAATAGGAATTTTCAGCCCAGATCCGTGCCATCCTTAAATACCTACGGTCAAAAGCCTCCCGTTTAGTGAGACCTAAACTCCCGTCCTGTATATCAGAATCTCCCATAACTCCTATCCCTATGCCCTTATGCCCTAGTACCCTACTTCTTCGTTTCGGTTTTCGCAGCAACAGCGGTATCTTTTTTCTTTGGGCGGGTTACGCCGTAAGAATTCATAAAAAGTTTGCCACGCTTGGTTTTTTTATCACCTTTTCCCATGTTGAGTAAATTAATTAGGGTGCAAATTTAGTAAAATATTACGGATTGGTCTTTTTGATGGTCTTCCACATTTGTAGCAGAGATCTCTTGGGTGCGGAATGGTTACGGCAGAAGTAGTCATCCATACCCTTTCGCAGGTAGTCGGGAGTTAATGGAATGCCCAGAATAGCTGCCTTCCTGCAGATTCTGATACACTGATCCTGATAGGTGTCTAACAGTTTATTGACCTGCCTGGCACCGGGAAAACCTGCCCCCCCCTTGATTCGGCAACCGGCCTTGTCCCAATACCGGGGAGTAACACGCTCACCGGTGGAATACTTGAAGTGGCGGTATTTTTTTTTGCCTTCAGATAGTTCAAAGAACCCGAATTTCAGAATGAGGAAAATCAAAGTGGGTTTTTCGGATGCAGGATCTTTCAGGTAAAACCGGGCGGAGTATGGCATGGTTTTTATTTCAAAGATAAAGAAAGGGGAATGGTTGGAAGAATATTCAGGGGAATTATTTTTTCCTGAACACAACAAGATCGCTGTTTATTGGGACTCCATCAATTTTCAATTTTGGAAACCGGAATGCTTCGATCAGGTCAGCTTTGGAGTCAATAATTTTTCGGCTCGGAGATAAGCCGAGTTCAAGAAAGCTTTTACCTTTTGAAAGATGTTCATTTCTGAGAATATAAATAATCAAACCCGAAGGTTTTAGAAGATCGATAGCCCTGGAAAGATAATATTCTGAGATACCGTTTGCCTGGGTTCTCCTGATTTCATCCATATCGCTGATGCCGGTCCAGGAGCCGATAGGCGGAGTGCTGATGATCAGGTCAAAAGGTGCTCCAGGAAAGCCGGTGAGCAGGCCGGATTTTTTCTCTTTTGAACTGAGAATCGTCTCTGAGAATTCGTTTTCCAGAACCCTGGCCTTTCGATACAGGATACGGAGAATTCTGGCTGCGATTGGATCCGGCTCAATAAAGGTGATGTTGGATAATGACCTGATCGAGTGTTCAATCATACAACCTACTCCTGCAGCGGGATCCAAAACATTTCCCCCATGGTGAAAACCGAAGCGGGATGCCAGTTTCCAGCACTGTTCTGCAATGCTTTGCTGCACATGAAATGCTGGGTTTTGATAAATAGGTCCGGTATTCCGGTATTTTTTCAGCAATGATTTTTCTTTTTCGCTGAATGAATGTCCTTCAGGAAACATCGAAAGGTAGGTCCGGATTTTTGTATTGATATCCTGGGTACCGGTTTCCGGAAAGATGATAGTTTCCGGATCGGCAGCAAACCGACCGCCCCGTGTTTTTGGTTTTCTGGTATCATTTGAGTATTTGAAATCCCGGCTCGACAACCGGAAGGAATCGTCATGAAACCGGTAATGCCCTTTTCTAGGATAAGGAATTCGAATTTCATTCCGGTTTTCATCCTCAAAATAAACAGAGGAACTGTTTGCCCGGACGATGGCCAGGGTTTTATTAACGGCTTTTCTATTTTCATACTGTAGAAACAGAGTCTTTCCCTGGTTATCCAGGAGCCACTTTTTAAACTCCTCCAGATTTCTTGGATGATTCATGGTTTTGAATAGCTATAATTCAATAAATATAAGCTTTTTAATTGCACAAATAATGATTAGAGGAAATGTCTTTTAAAAATGAATGCATATAAGCTTAGTTAACATTATGAAAACCATATGCAAATATAGATGAATATTTGGAGTTGTTTGGAGAAAATCAATGGTCCTATAAAGCAAAAAAGAAGGCCCATTTTCTGGACCTTCTTTTTTCTTTCGTCTTTACTATGCGTACCCAGAGCCGGGGTCGAACCGGCACAACATTGCTGTTACTGGTGTTTGAGACCAGCGCGTCTACCAATTCCGCCATCTGGGCGAGGTGGGTGTGGGTTTGGGTGTGAGTGTGGGTGTGAGTGTGAGTGCGAGTGCGAGTGTGGGTGGGTGAGGGGGCAAAGATATAAAAAACCCCGGTGTGTGAAACCGGGGTTTAAGGTTTTTGGATGGGATTGGTTATTTCACCACGAGCTTGATCACCTGGTTATTGGCTTTAAGGAAGTACATTCCTTTAGCAAAATGAGTCAGATCAAGGGTTTCGTTGATCGAAAGGACATGCCCGAACTGTTTTTGGTAAACAACCTGACCTTGCAGGCTGGTGACCGAGACAGACAGGTTGGCTGCATCCGGGTTGGAAATGTTCATGGTGAACAGGCCTTCGCTCGGATTTGGGAACACGTGCATCGAAGCGACAAGTGGTTTTACATCCACACCCATGCTGATTCCGTTATTGTAAACATCGGAAAGCATGTTGTAAAAAGTAACCCGGTACGAACGGTTTGCGCCGCCGGATGGGAACTCGGATGTGTTCCAGTTACCGTTGATCCGGTACTTGTACTCGATATTTTTAAATACATCCAATCCGGGAACGGTTAGCGAATAGATGCCGTCACCATCCGCATCGGTAAGGTGAGAAGATCCGGTCCAGTTGTTAAACGTACCGGCAATATCGAGGTAATCTCCACCCGCAGGATTAAAGTATCCGTTAGCAATCGGGAGTGTCATATCCACGTTGAAAACCACATCTGCAGCGGTTGGGGCACCGGTTGCATTTAGGTTGAGCTGAATCATGGAGAGGTCGGTACCGTTTACGCTCCAGCCTTCACCATCTATCAGCTTGAAGACTGATTTGTTGGAATTGTATTTGTGAGACAGGTCAGATCCGATTGTAAAGCGGTAGACATTATTGTCAGGTCCGTCACCACCCCCATGAAATCCTTGAATAGCAGCAATGTATTGTCCGGGTGTGAGAAATTCCGCTTCCCCGTCTTTTTCCAGTGGCATGGTGATCCATGTATTCAGGTTTTCAGCTGTTGCCTGATTATAGGCTGCTGCGATGAGTTCAACCCATTCACCGGCTTCTTCATTCCAATAGAAAATAAAGAACTGGAATCCATAACCAATCTGCGTGCTAGCCTGAGGATTCTCAGCCCGCTGCATAAGGTACACTGAAATGGAGTTAGCTTCCATGGGCTTACTAATGTCATAAACGCATCCCAGGTAGTCGCCGTCATTGTTCCCCCAGCTTGCCGTACTTGAATAGGCCTCATTAACCCAGTCCCCGATGGAGTATATGCTGTCGGTGATCAGGTAAGTGTCCGAGGCTACATTATTTTCCGGAACTCCGTCATTTTGACGCTGCTGGGCGGTCAGAACCATTTTATAATCCCCGTAGCCGTCGGGTATAAAAGGTGTGGTAATATCAACGGTATCCCTTTGCAAGGACCATACATCAGTTACTTCCTCCGAATTCTGGTTGTAAACCGATACTCCGTTCTTGAATACCTGGGCATTGAGCTTGCACTCTTCCTGGTCCTCATATCCTGTATTAATGAAAGCTCCGCGAAAGGTATATCCGCCAAAACCATTAGATCCTGTGAGGCCGTTAGGAATCATGTAAACAAAACCTTCGTCAAGGTTTTCTGCAGAGATATCCGTGCTTAAAAACCAGGCATCTTCAAGTTGCAATTCATTCCGGTAACCTTCCATGAGCACCAGGTCATCGATGCACCAGAAATAGTGGCTGTTGTTATTGAATTGGAACCGGATCCATACATTGGGCATACCACCGGCAACCTCGGATATGTTAACCTCCGGATAGGGATTGATACAATACCTGTTTGTGGGAGTCGCATACCGCATGTCAAATGAAGCCCAGTGAACGCCCTCATCGTTGCTGATCAAAATCTTAATGTCAGGGTTGCTTCCACAGCATGTTCTGAAATACTGTGACAGCTTTAATATGATCGATGCGCGGTTTGAGCAATTAACGGGAGGCAACTGGAACCACGAATTACCGCCTAATCCCAGGTTGACTCCGTCAACAAAATTATACTCATCCATGGGCAATACAAAAAAGCCGTCATCTGTTGATTTTGAATAGCGGTGTCCGGGTTCAAAGGTATATCTCCCCTTGATGCTGTCGCTGCCTGCCCGCCAGGTCCAGTAATGCCCAAGGTCATTTTCATCCTTGATTTGCCAGCCTGCCGGAAGCGTCCATCCTCGTTCGGCTGTAGGATCCGCAAAGTCGAAAGTTTCAGAGAAGAAAACATCTCCTTCAGCTTTTAACCTTGAATCAGTTGGTGTAACCATCATTTTTTGCTCGGTGGCATAGGGTTGATGGCTGACCGCTTGCTTGATCTTCTGGCCATAAGCCAGACTTACCAAAGCAAGTGATACTAGCAAGAGAGTAAATCTTTTCATAAGCGATTTAATTTAAATGACAGATAATTCCTTGAATGCTAACCAAAATACTGCTTTTATTTGATCTGATCAACCACAAGTGGGTGTTTTTTATGAATAGATGAGAAAAGGCTGCCAGAAGACGGCAGCCTTTTCCGGTAGAGGGGAACAGCTTATTCCAGAATCAATTTTGAAACAGCCCCGTTGATTTTCACAAGATAGATGCCTTTTGCGAAACCCGCAAGATTCAGGCTTTCAGTCTGGCTAAGAACCGATTTATATTCCCTGAAAAACACGGTTTGTCCCTGTAGGGTTGTGATGGTTATGGCAACATCACTCACCTCTTTGTTGGTGATGGCCAGCGTAACGGATTCCATTGCCGGGTTGGGATACAGGGTAAATTCAGTTGAAAGCCGTGTTTCCGGAACGCCAAGAACGCTGATGCCATTGTTATAATTATCGTTGAGGATGGTGTAATACCGGACCATGGCTTCACGGTTCGGACCTCCGTTGGGGAATTCACCGATCGTCCAGCTGCCATTGATTCGATACTTGTATTCGATCTCTTTGAAGGCAGGAATATTGTTCAGGGCAATCGAATAGATTCCGTCACCGTCGGTATCCGAAAGATGATCAGATCCGGCCCAGTTGTTAAACGTGCCGGCAACATCGACAAAATCGGTAGCGGGGTTCATGGATCCTTTCTGGATCTGCTTATTCATGTTTACGTTAAAAACGACGGTTCCGGTTGAGGGTCCTCCTGTTTCCTTGATATTCATCCGGATCATGTTCAGCTTTCCGCCGCATTCGATCCATTCACCGGATTCGATCCAGGCCTGGAGGGTTTTTCCGGAAGGGGTATTGTAGGTTTTGTCGTATCCGATGGAGAAGCGGAACTGACCGTTATTGGCGTGGGATCCGCCGTAATGCCAGGTTTGAATTGCAGCAACGTACTGTCCCGGTTCCAGGAATTCCGATTCCCCATCCTTGTCCAGTTCCACTGTAAGCCATTCGTCCAGATCAGAAGCGCCAATCTGATAGACACCGGAAGATAGCCTTGGAATATATCCTTCCTCGGTAATCTTGTAGATCCAGAACTGGCATTCAAAACCCGGACGGGTGCCGGCACCCGGACGGTCAATCCGTTGAGTTACAAGAGCACTCAGGCTGTTGACTTCAACCGGGGCGGTAATCTTATACACGGTCCCCAGCAAATCACCATCGCTGTTTCCTCCTGCTGCCCAGCCAGCTGTACTCTGCTGATCCTCATTCAGGTCATCACAGCGTGAATAGATGCTGTCGGAGACGGTCAGGTAAAATGCCCGGCTGTTGTTGCCAGGTACCTGTTCATCCATATCGGACACAGCGTTATAAACGAGGTGGTAATCGCCAAACCCATCGGGCTGGAAAGGCTGGTCCGCCAGTTCAACCGTATCCCTCTCAAGGGTCCAGATATCGGACTTAGCTGAGGTAGCAGAGAAGACCTGGCTTCCGGCCTTGTTAATATTCACCTGCAGGGCAACTCCCTCCTGGTCATTGATGCCCTGGTTCAGAAATGCAGCCCTGAAGGTTTGCTTTCCAAAGTCGGACCCGGGGATAAATTTGTAAGGGATGTAAGGCATGAAGCCTTCCTCATCTTCAGGATCCCCATTGGACATGTATGCCCAGCTTCCTTCCAGGACCAGCTCATTATGGTAGGCTTCTGTCAGCCGGAGGTCATCGATGGCCCAGAAATAGTTGCGGGCCAGAGAGTATTGGAAACGGATGAGAATCTTGGGCATACCGGCGGCAACATCGGAAATATTGATTTCCACATCATTCTTCAGGGCCCAGTCATTCACCCGGGTGCCAAACCTGCAATCATAGGCAGCCCAGTGAACGCCGTCATCATTTGAGATCAGCATGGATATGACATAGGCGTTATCGCAGCAGGTGCGAAACTGCTGGTAAAACTTGACCAATACCGATGATTTCGATGAACAGTCGATCGGCGCCAGCTGGATGAATGCATCCACATTATTAAGCGTCTGCACATTGTCGCGATAATTATAGGCATCGGAAGGAAGAATAAGCCACCCATCCTCAGGGGTGTAAGAGTCAATGCCCGGCAGTTTGGTATAGTACCCGAGGATACTGTCCTTCGACCAGATCCAGAAGTTGCCGAATTCGGTGTTGTCCTGGGAAACCCATCCTTCGGGCCACGACCATCCGCGTGGATTAGAGGGATCGGCGAAGTTAAAGGTGGTTGACCAGAACACATCCCCGTCTCCTTTAAGGTTTTTTGTGAGTTCGTTTTGGGAGGGTGCCTGTTTGTCAAAAGCAGCTGCCGTGATTCCCGGTTTTTGTGCTGTAATCAGCAACGGTACCAGAATTAGAAAAAGTACCAGAGTAAGTTTTTTCATAAATACCTCCTGATTAGAAATTATCAAAAAAAATTCGGGGGATCGGCATGTTGAAATTACCGATAAATGCGTAGAAATTCCAAATAAATGGGATTTTTTTACGAATAGGAGAATAATATTTTTGTAACCGGGTTAAATACTTTGTAAGTGTGGTAACTCAGGTTGTACGGGCATGGCCTTTCATTCGCAGAATGAACTCTTTTTTCTTTCTCTCGCTGACGTCAACCTGGGTGCCATCCTCAAAAACGATGTAACCCCCTCGCCCGGAAATGTACTTTTTCACATATTCCAGGTTAATAAGATGCTTGCTGTGAACCCTTACAAAACTCAGGTCGGCAAGCAGCCGTTCGAAATTGTTAAGGGTCTTGGAAGTGATAATCCGCTGACCTCCCTTAATATAAAACGTGGTGTAGCTGCCATTGGCTTCGCAGCGAACGATATCGGCAATCTTGTAAACGTCAAACCCATCCATGGAGGAGAGGATGATCCGTTCGTTGTGGTTGTTCAGGCTGTCTTTCAGCACGGCAACCCGATCGCCGAAACTCTCTTCTTTCCGGATCTTCTCAAACCTTTCTACTGCCTGCTGAAGTTTTTCGGCACTGATAGGTTTCAGCAGATAGTCGAGGGCCGAAAAATCGAAGGCTTTGAGTGCATATTGGTCATAGGCAGTAGTAAAAACAACCTCAAATCCGGAATGACCCACCTCTTCCAGGACTTCAAACCCTTGTCCGTCAGGCAGGGCGATGTCGAGAAAAACAAGTTCCGGCTTCAGGTTGTCAATCAGCTCTATTGCCGAAGCCACGGTCTGAGCGGATCCGATAACCTGCACGTCGGGGCAATATTTCTGCAGAAGAATAGCCAGTGCTTCCAGGCTGTTATCTTCATCGTCCACGATGATGGCTTGTATGAGGCTGGACATAACGGTAACGGGTTAAGTTTAATATAAAAGTACGATGAATTTCGGAAAGATAAAACCGGGGAAGTTTTTTATACTTTCCTCATCATACGGGAAATGGTTCTGAAAATTCCGTCCGGATCAAATCCGCATTCTTTATAGAGTTGTCTTTGTGTGCCCTGTTCGATAAATTCATCCGGGATACCGAGCATCTGAATATTTGCCCTGTATCCGTGGAGGGCGCTGAATTCAGCTATGGCGCTGCCAAACCCTCCGATGATGGAATTGTCTTCCACCGTCAGGATTTGAGGAAATTTACTGAAGATTTCGTGAAGCAGTTCTTCATCGAGCGGTTTTACAAAACGCATGTCATAGTGGGCGGGTACCAGACCCTCTTTTTTAGCGCCCGCAATTGCTTTAACCACGAGATTTCCCGGGTGTCCGATGCTTAAAACGGCCAGACCTGTGCCTTCACTGATCAGCCGGCCTTTACCCACGCGAATCTCGGCGAAGGGACGACGCCAGTCGGGAAGAACCCCCTGGCCGCGAGGATAGCGAATAACGAACGGGCCGTGATTGTCAAGCTGGGCGGTGTACATCAGGTTTCTGAGTTCCTCCTCGTTCATCGGGGCCGAAACGATCAGATTAGGGATCAGCCGCATGTAGGAGAGATCGAAACTGCCGTGATGTGTGGGCCCATCGGTTCCAACAAGACCTCCCCGGTCAAGGCAGAATACCACCTGAAGTTTCTGCAGGGCGACATCATGGATAACCTGGTCATAGGCCCTCTGCATGAAGGAGGAGTAGATATTGCAAAAAGGGATACACCCCTGGGTGGCCAGCCCGGCTGAAAAGGTTACGGCATGCTGTTCGGCAATTCCCACATCAAAGGTCCTGTCCGGCATCTTTTCCATCATGTAGGTAAGGGAGGATCCCGTTGGCATTGCCGGAGTTATCCCCATGATCCGCTCATTCTGTTCGGCAAGTTCAAGGAGGGTTAGTCCAAAAACATCCTGATATTTAGGCGGAAATCCCGGAGTCTCTTCCCGGATGATTTCACCGGTGAGCTTGTTAAATTTACCGGGAGCATGGTAGGCGGTCTGGTGGAGCTCCGCCTGTTCAAATCCCTTACCTTTTTTTGTCAGGATATGAAGAACCTTGGGCCCCTCGATGTTGCGCATGTCCCCCAGAATTTTAACCAGGTGGATCACATCATGCCCGTCAAGGGGCCCAAAATATCTGAAATTCAAGGCTTCGAACAGGTTACTCTGCTTGAGTATCATGTGTTTAATCGCATTCTCGAGGGTTTGAGCCATCCTGCGCGTGTCAGGCCCGATCTTGCTTAACACGCCGAGAATTTTCCAGGTTTCATCCTTAAACCGGTTCCAGGTCCGGGAGGTGGTGATGTCCATCAGATAATCGCTGATCGCCCCACGATTGGGGTCAATGGCCATATTGTTGTCATTCAGGATTACCAGAATGTTTGACCGTTCTAATCCGGCATTGTTAAGAGCTTCGAAGGCCATGCCTCCTGTGAGGGCGCCATCGCCGATCACAGCCACAGTTCTACGGTCATGTTCGCCTTTCCGGTTTGCCGCCACGGCCATGCCGAGGGCGGCGGAGATGGATGTTGAGGAGTGTCCGGTTCCGAATGAGTCAAAGGGACTTTCAGAAATTTTAGGAAAACCGCTGATTCCCTTGAATTTGCGGTTCGTGTTAAACACATCCCGGCGGCCTGTCAGGATTTTATGGCCGTACGCCTGATGACCGACATCCCAGACGATCTGATCATAGGGCGTATTATAAACGTAGTGGAGTGCAACCGTGAGTTCAACAACGCCTAGGCTGGCGCCGAAGTGGCCGGGATTGCAGGAAACCTCATCGATGATGAAATTCCTCAACTCGGTGCAAACGTGCAGTAAATCGACCTCTTTGAGCTTTTTAAGGTCGGCAGGACTATTTATGGCATTCAGTAGGGTGAATTTGTTTTCTTCCATATTTTCCCGGCGGAAGAAGGACGTTAGATCGTCATAATGTCCTTTTCTTTTGCTGCGAGTTTTTCGTCGATTTGTCGGATATATTTATCGGTCATCTCCTGGACGAGATCTTCAGCATCTTTTTCAGCATCTTCAGAGAGGCCGTCCTTGATTAATTTTTTGAGCTGGTCATTGCCTTCGCGACGGTTATTACGGACTCCCACGCGGGCATTCTCCCCTTCGGTTTTCACCCGTTTAACCAGGTCGCGCCTACGGTCTTCGGTCAGCATCGGAACGTTTATGCGGATGATTTCACCGTTATTCATTGGGGTAAGGCCGAGGTTTGCAGCCAGGATTGATTTTTCGATCTGGTCGATCATGTTTTTTTCCCAGGGCTGAATGGCAAGGGTGCGTGGATCCGGTGTATTGATGTTGGAGATCTGCTGAAGCGGTGTGGGATTACCGTAGTAATTTACCATAATGCCATCGAGCATGTGAACATTGGCGCGCCCTGCCCTGATTTTGGACAGCTCATTGTCGAGATGCTTCAGGGAGCGCTGCATTTTTTCCTCGGTATCTTCAAGGATGAGTTCAACTTCTTCGTTCATCGCAAATTCAATTTAACATTCAAGGAGTGCAAAATTATCTATTTGCTGGCTAAATATGGACGACCGTACCGATTTTTTCTCCTGAGAGCAATCTTTTCAGGTTATCCGGCTGGTTCATGTCAAAGACGATTACGGGGAGGTTGTTTTCCTTGCAGAGGGTAAAGGCTGTCTGATCCATAATTTTGAGATTCAGGTTTATAGCCTCGTCAAAAGTGAGGGATTCATACCGGACTGCCGACTTGTCCTTTTCCGGATCGCTGGAATAGACCCCATCGACACGGGTGCCCTTGATCAGGACTTCAGCGTCGATTTCGACACCCCGGAGTGCTGCCGTTGTGTCGGTGGTGAAGAACGGATTACCGGTACCACCCGAGAAAATGCAGATTTCACCTGAGGTCAGTGCCTGGTTGACCTTATCCCGGTTCCAGTATTCTGCCACCGGTTCCATCCGTATCGAGGTAAACAGGCGTGAAGGAACCTTTACCTTTGAAAATGCGGATTGAAGGGAGAGCCCGTTAATTACGGTTGCCAACATGCCCATATAATCGCCTTTCACGCGGTCGTAGCCGGCGCGGGCACCCGAGAGCCCCCTGAAAATATTTCCACCGCCGATCACAAGGCCGGTTTCAATTCCCATTTGCCGGATTTCGGCAACCTGGGCGGCGAAGCTTTCCAGCTTAATGATATCGATGCCATGGCTCGATTGGCCAAGCAGGGATTCTCCTGAGAGCTTGAGGAGAATTCTTTTATATGTTTTCATGATTGAGGGTATATAATCCGAAAGATAACAAAAAATCCCGGTGGATGCCGGGATTTTGGGGTATCGGAATTGAATCCTGATGGATTGCTTAGTCATTAAGCGTAAAGCGGACAAAACCCAGGACGGTGAGGTCCTTTTCAGTGTGGCTCAGGTAATCAGCGACGGTAATTTTGTGATCCTTAATGAAATCCTGGCTCAGCAGGGTGTTTTCCTTAAAGAACCGCATAAGTTTACCCTGTGCGATCTTGTCAACGATGTTTTCGGCCTTGCCTTCCTCGATGGCCTGGGCCCGGCCGATCTCCAGTTCCTTGTCGATGATGTTCTGGGGAACGCTGTCTTTGCTTACGGAAACGGGCTTCATGGCAGCGACCTGCATGGCAACGTCTTTTCCGACCTGAATGTCAGCAATCTTTTTGTTGAGGCTGACCAGGGTGGCGAGGCGGTTGCCGGGATGAATGTAAGGAATGACCTGGGGTGACTCAAGGCATTTGAAGAAGGAGAGGTCAACCTTCTCACCGGTAACCCCGGTCAGGTTGATGACTTCACTCTCGATTGTATGTCCGCCGAGGGTCAGTTGCTTAACCTGATCCAGTGATGTTGCTTTGGCTGCAATGGCAGCGTCAGCAATCTGAAACGCTTTTTTTATGAAGTCTTCGTTCTTGGCAACAAAGTCGGTTTCGCAGTTTAGCACGATAACGACGCCAAAAGTATGGTCGTCATTAGTTTTAGCGATAACGGCGCCCTCAGTGGCTTCACGGTCGGCACGCTTTGATGCGATTTTTTGTCCTTTTTTCCTGAGAATATCGATAGCCAGGTCAAAATCACCATTGGTTTCCGAGAGGGCCTGCTTGCAGTCCATCATACCGGCACCGGTCATTTGACGCAGTTTGGCTACGTCAGCAGCTTTAATTTCAGCCATGATGTTTTATTTTTTGAGTTATTCAGTGTTTTCTGAAGCACCCTCTTCGGCACTTGCCCTGGAGATACGCTTACGAACTGTTTTCTTTACGGGAGCATCATCTTCCTCTTCTTCCGAGTCAGATTTTTTCGGCTTGGCGGTTGTGCCTTCCTTGTCCTTTTCGATTTTCCGCTCATTGAGGCCCTCTTCGATGGCATTGCAAATGATGTCGGTAATGAGGAAAATGGATTTTGAGGCATCATCGTTTGCCGGAATGGCGAAATCGACTTTTTCCGGATCGGAGTTGGTATCGACCATGCCGAAAACCGGAATGTTCAGTTTCCTGGCTTCGTTAACTGCGATATGTTCTTTGGAAACATCAACCACAAAAAGGGCAGCCGGAAGACGTGTGAGGTCCTTGATACTGCCCAGCAGTTTTTCAAGCTTCGCACGCTGGCGGGCGACCTGGAGACGCTCGCGTTTCGAGAGGTGGTCGTAGGTACCGTCGATAGTCATTTTGTCAATGGAGAGCATCTTTTTAACGGCTTTCCTGACGGTAGGGAAGTTGGTGAGCATGCCGCCCGACCAGCGTTCCACCACAAACGGCATCCCGGTTTTGGCAACCCGTTCGGCAACAATTTCTTTAGCCTGTTTTTTTGTAGCTACAAAAAGGACTTTACGGCCGGATTTTGCAATGCGTTTCATTGCTTCGGCAGCCTCGTCGATCTTATGTGTGGTTTTGTGCAGGTCAATAATGTGGATCCCGTTCTTCTCCATGAAGATGTAGGGAGCCATGTTGGGGTTCCACTTCCGCTTGAGATGGCCGAAATGAACGCCTGCATCGAGCAGTTCCTGAAAATTTGTTCTGGGCATAATTATGTTCTTAGTTTACATTCTGATTCAGCAACCTGATGGTAGCTCCGGCAACAAAGCCATCGGAAGTCCGCCAGGTTTAGATACTAAACTAAACTCTGATACAGAGAATATTAGCGTTTTGAGAACTGGAAACGTCTCCTGGCACCCGGCTGGCCTGGTTTCTTACGTTCAACCACTCTCGGGTCACGTGTGAGAAAACCGCTGGCACGCAGGGTCTTTTTGCATTCCGGATCGATCATAACCAGTGCACGGGCGATAGCCAGACGAAGAGCTTCGGCCTGTCCTTTGATACCGCCGCCATCGAGATTGGCGCGGATGTCATATTTCCCGATTACTTCAAGGACGCTCAGCGGTTGTTTAACAATAAACTGAAGCTGGTCCATGGGGAAGTAGTCAGCCAGGTCACGTTTGTTGATTGTGATCTGCCCTTTGCCTTCGTTAACAATAACGCGGGCAATAGCCGCTTTCCTTCTGCCGATTGCATTGATCATTTCCATGAATTCTGTATCCTGTTATTTTAATTCAATAGTTTTCGGTTTCTGTGCTTCGTGCGGATGCTCGTTTCCGGCATAAACATGAAGGTTCTTAAATACTTCGCGACCCAGACGGGTTTTCGGGAGCATACCGCGAACGGCATGTTCGATCAGGCTGGTCGGATTTTTTGCCATCATGGCAGCCGGGGTCAGCTCTTTCTGCCCTCCGGGAAAACCGGTATAGGAGAAATGAACGCGGTCGTTCATTTTGTTGCCGGTCAGGCGAACCTTTTCCGCATTGATCACGATGACATTGTCACCGCAGTCAACATGAGGGGTAAAACTGGGCTTATGCTTGCCACGAAGCATGCTGGCTACTTCGGATGAAAAACGCCCCAAAACAGCATTGGTTGCATCGATCACCACCCATTCCTTAACGACCGTTGCCTTATTGGCTGAGATGGTCTTGTAGCTTAACGTATTCACTGTAATCCGTCTGTTTAATTAATATGCTGATCCATCATTCGTTGGCTTAGCCTCGAACGAATTGGAGTGCAAAAATACAATTATTTTTTTACTCACCAAGTTTATCAACCAGTATTTTGTTGAAAACTCGGCAAATGGCAGCAGGAGTGCCGGCCGGTGGTATTGTTAAAAGCGGCCTACCGAAGACTCGATCTGTCGCGTGATTTCAAGCGCGGCATATCCTTCCTCCAGATCCGACAACGGCCTCTTGCCCATCTGCAGGGCATGGATAAAATTGATGCACTGGCGTGCAGTCTCTTCATCATTATGGTAATCCAAAGTAGTTACAGGTCCTGGGGACTCCACGACCGGCCAGAGCTGATGAACGGTCCAGCCTTCAGAGCCTGGTTTTTTAATGCTGCTGCATCCTCTTGCAAGGTCGATGAAGACCAGCCCGGTTTCCTGCAGAATTTCAATTTCCCTGACCGCCTGGCCTATTCCCTGCCTCACCGCCAGGCTGATTACGGATCCGTTATGGAATTCAATGCGGGTATCAATCTGGAATAGCTTACCGGAACCAAGGAATGCCGCATGGGTCCTGACTTTTTTTGCCTGGCTGCCTGTTAACCCCAGGACCAGGTCGAGGTCCGCCAGGATTTCGTGAAATATCCGCTGCGGATTTTCTTCGGACCGGAATTCCGGGAGGTGGTGGGTAAGCCGGATATGCTGGGGATGGCTGATGTGCGCAAGCGAGCTCCTGAATACCAGCCGGTGCCGCTCGGAATGTCCAACCTGGACCTGAACCCTTGCTTCCTGAGCCAGCTTGACAAGGGATTCTGCCTGATCCGTGAAATCCGAAACCGGAAACCCCAGTGAAAGATGCCGGGACCTGCGGATTACATTGATGGCCTCGTCCATGCCTCCGTTGATCTTTTCGGGAATCCAGATCAGGTCCGACTGATCGATCAGCTTGTCAATGGCCTCACCAGGCGACGAGAGCGGATTTATCCAACCGGAAACCGAAGAACCGCTCGCCTCCGCCATTCCCCGAAGAACATCGGGCCATTTCTGGCCCTGAGCCAATATTCCGACCAAATACATCGTTTTTTATACAAATAAACCGGATTATTTTCCGAAAGAGGGCTTAAAACCGGACAACTTATCAAAACCTGTTGTGGAAAACCTAAATTTGGCTCAGATATTTGATCATGAACCCTGATTTCCGCTATCCCTGGCTCTCTTTCAGAAATGCATACCTGCTGGTCATGCTGGTGATGCTGGGAAGCCTGCCGCTATCAAAATATGTGGCCAGTGCCTCCCAGATCATTCTGGTCGCCCTATGGCTGGTTGAAGGGCGTTTTCCTGAAAAATGGAAACGATTCCGGGAAAGGCCGGCCATCTGGGTTTCCATTCTGATAGTTGCCGTTTTGTTGATCGGAATGCTCTGGACCCGGGATATCGCTTTTGGTTTTCATGACCTTAAGCTAAAACTTCCCCTCCTGTTACTTCCAATCGTTTTTGGAACGATCCCGCAGGTCACCCATAAGGAGCTGCGCTTCCTCCTCCTGGGCTTTGTCCTTGCCGTATTTACCGGCACCCTTTTCAGCCTGAGTATCATGCTGGGATTCGGCCCTGCAGACTATACCTCCGACCGTGAAACCAGCCTTTTTATTTCGCATATCCGTTTTGCCCTGATGATCGATCTTGCGGTGTTTATTTTGTTTTACTATATCGTGAATCCGGGGGGCAAAATGGGCGACCGGGATGTCAAAACGGGCGCACGGGATGTCAAAACGGGCGACCGCAGGTCGCCCCTACAGGGACGGTCTTTTGCCTTTCGCCTTTTGCCTTTCGCCGTGTACCTGATTGTATTCCTGTTTCTGCTGAAATCCCTCACCGGGCTGGTGGTGCTGATTCTGGGAGGGATGATTCTTACTTTAAGATGGGGTCTTAAACAATCGGACCTCATGGTAAAATGGTTTGTTGTGGTGAGCGTGGCAACACTGCCTTTGCTTGTGGCTGTCTACCTCTCCGATCAGGTGAGCAAGTTTGCCACCGTAAGGGATAACCTGGAAAACCTCGACCGCGTTACCGCCGGGGGAACGGTTTACTGGCACGATATGGAAAACCGGATGACAGAGAATGGTTACCGGGTGGGCCTGTACCAGTGTGAGCCCGAGATGCGGGACGCCTGGAACAAACGAAGCAACCTGAAATATGACGGCCTGGACCATAAGAACCAGGAACTTAAATATACCCTGATCCGATACCTGACTTCGCTTGGACTTCGAAAAGATGCTTATGGAGTTTCGCAGTTATCCGAACAGGATGTGAGCCTGATTGAGAAAGGTTTTGCCAATTCCCTGTACCGCCAGCCAAAGCGCCTTCGGGTCAGGATTTATGAAACCATCTGGGAGGTAGATCAATACCGGAAGGGTGCAAACCCCAGCGGTCACAGCGTTACCCAGCGGCTGGAGTATCTCAAAACCGGCTGGGCAATTTTCCTTGACCACCCCTGGATCGGCGTTGGAACCGGAGATACCCGCGATTCCTTTGACCAAAAATACACTGAACTTCAATCAAGGCTCGATCCGGCCTGGAGACTCCGTGCTCACAACCAGTTCCTCTCCTTCCTGATAGCCTTTGGAATCATCGGGTTTATTCTGATCATGACTTCATTGATTCTTCCGGCAATTCTCGAGAAACGGTTTGGGTCCTATTTTGTCCTGATGTTTTTCATCACGGCAATGCTCTCATTCCTGAACGAAGATACCCTGGAAACCCAGGCTGGCGTAGCGTTTTTTGCAGTGTTCTATGCGCTGTTTGTATTTGGGACTGATGAGAAGTGACCGGGTACCGGTTGCCGGTTGCCAGTTGACGGTTAGCGGTTTTGACAGAACCCCTCTTCATACTTATTACTTAAACTAACATAGCTGGACGGTCAGCCTAGCCTGCCTTATTCCTTATTACTTCAATCTTTTCCCTTACTTTTGCCTTTTGCCTTTTGCCTTGTGCCTTTAAGTTATGAAAACCCAGGACATAGAATTTTTGTCAAAATCGATTCTCCTTGCAAGGGAGAGCGTAGCCCGGGGCGGAGGCCCTTTCGGCGCTGTGATTGCAAAGGAAGGAATTATTGTGGCCGAAGCGGCCAACCAGGTGATTGGAATCCCCGATCCAACTGCACATGCCGAGGTCCAGGCAATCCGGTTGGCGGCAATAAACTTGGATACGTTTGATCTCTCCGGTTGCACTTTATATACCTCCTGCGAGCCCTGTCCGATGTGTCTGGGTGCGATTTACTGGTCGCGGATAAGCCGCGTGGTGTATGCAGCAGACCGGCAAGATGCGGACAGAGCCGGTTTCCGCGACGCTGAGCTGTACCAGGAAATGTCGGCAGATCCGACTCACCGGATCATTCCGTTCGAACATCTGAAACTGCCGGCGAGCGGCAAGGAATTTGACGACTGGTTTGACTCGGATATCAAGATCGATTATTAGGGCTGTCAGGTATGCAAGTAGAAAGAACCCCTCTGCCGAAGGAATTCTTCACACGGGATGTTATTGAGGTTGGACCGCAGTTACTCGGCAAAATTCTGGTCAGAACATTCAGCGACGGGACCCAAATCCGACTACCAGTTTCGGAAATTGAGATATACCGTGGTGGGGAGGACCTGGCCTGCCACGCAAGCAGGGGAATTACCGAACGTAACCGCATAATGTTTGGAGTAGGCGGCTATATTTATATGTATCTGGTTTATGGCATGCACTGGATGTTCAATATTGTTACCGGACCGGCCGGCCACCCCGAGGCGCTGCTGGTGAGGGGGATCGGAGAAATAATTGGGCCGGGGAAGGTAACGAAACACCTCGGGATGGATCGCTCCTTCTACGGAGAACCCCTATTTAACTCGTCAAAGATCTATATTGAGGATGCACCAACCGTAAAACAATATCAAACAGGACCGCGTATCGGAATCAATTATGCCGGAGAACCCTGGCTGAGCATCCCCTGGCGCCTCTATTTGTAGAGACGCATCATTATGCGTCTCTACCCCCCCCCCCATGCCCCCATGCCCCCATACCCCCATGCCCCTGTGCCCTTGTGCCCTTACCCCCCCTTCCTCTTCAGGTTCGCCATAAAGAACCCCTCATCCAGAACCATGTAAATGCTCCAGGAATGATCCATCCTCCCGGTGTCAAAATGATAATAGGGTTCAAAGCGGAATGCAACCCGAAGAAAATCGGTCAGGTTGCGCTGAAACTGGTACTTGAGAACCAGCATTTCCCGGGAAGCCCGGTAATAGGTGGGATCTTTCACGCTGGTTGAGAGGAAAACAGGCATGCCGTTCGGAGCACTGAAATTGAGAGCTTTCCAATAGCCGGCTTCAAAACTTCCGATACGGGTATCCAGCCCGAAACGGGTATAACTGCCACGTCCATACGGAATTGTAATTCGATCATCAGGGTTTACCTCGATAAATTCCAGGAAATTCTGTACCCCGTATATGCTCCTGATAAAGCCTTTCTGAAACGACTGGCTCAATCTCAGTCCGTGAACCAGGTTCAGTTTTGTTCCGCCCGGCCCCCAGTAGTTGTCTATCTCTCCGCCGACATGATGAAATACCATGCTGAAGGGGGCTGTCAGGCCTAACCCTTTCCAGTCAAGCAGACGGAATTCAGAATTCACGGCTGCCTGGAACATTTCCGGAAAAGGATCGGCTGCTTTAATGAACTGCTCCCAGTTAAGCCACACATCGGAATGGAAATTCGGATAGTTCCACAACAGTTGGATCCCGTTTTCACTATTGTTGATCAGGTAGTCCTCGAAATTCTGGATCGGCTCAATCAGCCCGTGGTTGGTGGTACCGTAAAGGGTACCGAAAATCAGGCTGAAATGTTCGGTGGCATCATAGCGGATGCTGATCACCGGAAGTTTCCGGTCGAAAGAATCCCTGCCAAAATATTTTAACAGGTGTACGCCTCCGCGAATGGTGGTTTTACGGTCCGGATGATACTCGATTACCGGCTCAAAATAGAGGCCAACGAGCGTCTGCCCGGAAACGAAGTTGTTTTTAAACTCGTTATTCTTATAAAAACTTGTGCTTTTAAGCCGCACGTTCAAAGACCCCGCGATGACGGAGTCTTCGGAGGGAGGATCCTGGAATGCGGGGTATTCGGGCCAGAGGGGACGGACGACCGATGACAGATGACCGATGTTTACCATCTTCAGGCTATCGTCCGTCATCCGTCGTCCGTCGTCCGTCGTCTGACCGACCCCGGTCAAACTCGAAGCGATCCAAAGAATCAGTATGGCCCAAGGAGTTCTCAATCGTTCTTGTATAAACAGGTGAAAGTACACAATTTCGGGGTGAAGCTGATTATGCTACATTTGCGGCATGAAGATCGGCGCCATACAATTACCCGAGCGTCCCCTGGTGCTGGCACCGATGGAGGATGTCACGGATCTCCCGTTCCGGGTTATGTGCAAGCGTTTCGGGGCCGACCTGATGTTTTCCGAGTTTGTTTCCTCAGACGCGCTGATCCGTAATGTGAATTCCACTCTTAAAAAGATGGAGATCAGCCCGGAGGAACGCCCATACGGCATACAGCTTTATGGGCGCCAGATCGGTCCGGTGGTGGAGGCTGCAAAAATCGCAGAGGAGCATGGTCCCGACCTGATCGATCTGAATTTTGGCTGCCCGGTGAAAAAAGTAGCCTTGAAGGGTGCTGGGGCCGGGCTTTTGCGTGATATTCCGCTGATGATCCGCATGACATCCGAGGTGATTAAGGCAACCGGCCTGCCGGTCACGGTAAAAACCCGTCTCGGATGGGATGACAACAGCAAGGTGATTGTTGAACTGGCTGAACGGTTGCAGGATACGGGGATTGCCGCCCTGACGATCCATGGCCGTACCCGTGCCCAGATGTATACCGGTGAGGCCGACTGGACCCTGATCGGTGAGGTGAAGAACAACCCGAGAATGCATATCCCGATCATCGGGAATGGTGACATTGATTCAGCGTCCCGGGCAAAGGAAGCTTTTGACCGGTACGGGGTGGATGCGATTATGATTGGCCGTGCCGCCATCGCCCGTCCGGCGATTTTCCGTGAAGCCCGCCATTATCTCGACACCGGTGAGTTGCTTCCTCCACTGACGGTGAAGGAACAGGCCGGATTGCTGCGTGACCATATCGCACTGGTATCACCCGGACGGGAGGAGCTAAGGGCTGTGCGGTCGATGCGGCGATTTTTTGCGGTATGCTTCAAAGGTCTTCCTGATTACAAGGAGACGCGCGTCAGGCTTCTGCGGGCTGAAACCTTTGAGGAGGTGGAGAGCATGATCACCTATATTGTGAATCGCTGGGGGGAAATGCAGGCCTATTCATCGGCCGACCCAGGAGCAAAATAGCGTTTCTTCATCACCCTGAGAGGGACCCATGCGGCCATCAGTCCAACCAGCCCGACCATCCCGGTTACTACCAGAAAATCAGTGAATAGCAGCCTCACCGGATAAATATCCACCACGAAGGAACCGGATGATGGAAAACGCAGGATACCCAGCCACTGTTGTAACAGGCAGACCACCACCCCCAGGATCAGTCCGGAAACCATCCCGATACCCGTAACCAGCAAGCCTTCCCATAGAAAAATCCGACGGACTGCAGCCCTTCTTGCACCCATTCCCTGAATCATCTGCATGTCCGCCCTCTTTTCCAGCATCAGCAGGGTAAGTGAAGAGATCGTATTGAAGGAGGCTATGATCAGAATAAACCCTAAAATCAAAAAAATCGCCCATTTTTCAGCGGCCATCACCCGGTAAAACTCCGTGTGCTGTTCCAGCCGGTCGGCTACCTTATAATCCGCCCCAAAGAGGCGGACAATATCTGCCTTGACCTGCGCTATCCGGGCCGTGCCATTTAAGCTGACCTCGAGGGCACTTATTTCGCTCTTTCTGTAGCCGAAAACATCGCGTGCAAAATCCAGCGGGACAATGAAATACTTGGAATCATATTCCTGCTGGACCGCGAATACTCCCGACGGGAACAAGTACCGGTGATTGATCGCACGGATCGGATCCAGAATAATTTTGTCGGTGCGCCTGGGGACATACACATGAACAGGGTTTATAAAATTAAGCCCGATACCCAGCTGTCCGGCCAGTTCCTGCCCCATCACTCCCATCGGAACCCCTTCCTGCTCCAGTTTGAACTCACCATCTATCAGCATGGTATCGATGCCCGAAATCCGTTCAAACTCAGATCCGACCCCTTTAAGGGTGGCAACCGCCTGCCGGTCTCCGTATTTCAGCAGGGCATTTTCCTCAAGAACGCTGCACCACATGGCTATTCCCGGTATCTTGGACAGGCTTTCGAGGCGGGTGGAATCAACAGTAAAGGTTTTACCCTCCACCACTGTTATCTTAATCTCCGGATCAAAGGAGTTAAAGAGGGAACGTATGAGGTGATCGAGCCCGTTGAAGGCGGAAAGAACGATGATCAGAGCCATCGTGCCAAGGGTTATTCCTGCAACGGAAATTCTTGATATCCAGTTGATAATATGCCGTGATCGCCGGGCTTTTAAGTACCGGAAAGCTATGAAAAGCGGGAGATTCATTGTTTTAGCAGCACGTCGATCCGTTCGGCATAGTCCATCGAATCATCGATATAAAAGCGGAGTTCGGGTATATGGCGGACCTGTTTGGCGATTTTCTTTCCCAGTTCAAACCGGATCGTCTTAACATGGCTTTCGAGGTCCTTAACCACCGGCTCTGCCTTGGCAGAGGGGAATATGCTGAGGTATACCCTGGCCTGACCGAGATCGGGACTTATGCGAACCGCGGTGACGGAGATGAGGCTCCCCTGTCCAAGCTCCTTGCCGTTTTCACGAAAATATTCGGCCAGCTCCTTTTGGATCAGCCGTGAAATTTTCAGCATTCTTGTTGAATCCATTACGCTCCTCCTGTCGGTTAATTGGACCCCCAAAGGTAATCAAACCCAACTAAAGGAGGAATTCCTATCTTTGCCCCGGTTTCAGAAAGGACAAAATAAGCATGAAGGAAACAGTACTCAGCGGCATACGATCAACCGGGAATCTCCACCTGGGCAACTATTTCGGAGCCATCCGCAACTTTGTAAAGATGCAGCAGGAATATAACTGCTATTTTTTTGTTGCCGACTGGCATTCCCTAACCACGCATCCCACCCCGGCCGACCTGCATGGCAATGTGCGGACGGTGCTGGCAGAGTACCTGGCCTGCGGAATTGATCCTGAAGCAGCCACTCTCTATGTACAGAGCGATGTTCCGGAGATTGCCGAGCTGTACCTTCTGATGAACATGAATGCATATGTTGGTGAACTTCAGCGTACCACTTCCTTCAAGGACAAAGTAAGGAAGCAGCCCGACAACGTGAATGCCGGACTATTGACCTATCCGGTACTCATGGGCGCCGATATTATCATTCACCGGGCCAACAAGGTGCCGGTGGGCAAGGACCAGGAGCAGAATATTGAGATGGCCCGGAAGTTTGCGCGCCGTTTCAACACCCTGTATGGCATTGAATATTTTCCCGAGCCGGAGGGATTCAGTTTCACCGGTAACCTGATTAAGATTCCGGGGCTCGACGGCACCGGAAAGATGGGGAAATCCGAAGGCAATGCCGTGAACCTGGCCGATGACGAAAAGACAATCCGGAAAAAGGTTATGAGTGCAGTTACCGACAGCGGTCCAACTAAAAAGCACCAGAAACCGGCAGAGCCGATCGCCAATCTTTTTGCCCTCATGGATGTGGTCAGCACCCCTGATACCGTTGCTCATTTTAAACATCTTTATTCAGAATGCGATATCCGCTACGGAGATCTTAAGAAGCAGCTCGCCGAAGATATCCTCAAAGTCACCCTTCCGATCCGCGAACGAATTCTGGGGATCAGCAACGATTCCGCTTACCTGAAGAAAGTGGTCAGGCTGGGCGCTGAAAAGGCCCGCGAAAGCGCCGGGAAGACGCTGAGGGAAGTTAGAGAGATTATTGGGTTTAGAGAATTTTAAGGCTCAAGGCACAAGGCGCAAGGCGCAAGTAAGGTGAACGAACCCTTACTTGTGCCTTGTGTAAGGCGCCCTCTGCCTTATTTTCTGGGATAATCCAGGTTATAGTGTAGTCCCCGGCTCTCTTTCCTCTGCCGGGCATGCTTGACAATCAGATAGGCTACCTTAATGGCATTCCGTAGTTCGCAAAGCTTCACCGACACGGTTGATCGGGCATAGAGTTCATCCGTTTCCCTGTATAATATATAGATCCGGTCGATGGCACGCTTGAGGCGGGCATTGGTGCGAACAATCCCGACATAGTTTGTCATGATGGACTGCAGTTCGCGGGTGCTTTGGGTGATGAGAACCATCTCTTCGGGGATCCTGGTGCCGGTATCGTCCCATTTCGGGATACCCTGCTGCCATTTTATTTCCTGAATTTTGCCGATTGAGTCTATTGCCGCGCGGTGTGCAAACACCACTGCCTCCAGCAGCGAATTGGAGGCCAGGCGGTTGGCTCCGTGAAGGCCCGTACAGGCCACTTCACCCGCAGCATAGAGGTTACGGATGGTTGTCTGTCCGTTCTCATCCGTATAAATTCCACCGCCAAGATAATGCGCTGCCGGAACCACCGGAATCGGCCGGGTGGTCATGTCAATGCCAATTGAGAGGCACTTTTTGTGAATATTGGGGAAATGGTCTTTCAGTTCTTCTGCATTGAGATGGGTACAATCCAGCAGGACGTAATCCTCGCCGCGGTTTTTCAACTCGGTATCAATGGCCCTGGCGACGATATCCCTGGAAGCCAGCGAGCCCCGGGGGTCATACTTATTCATGAATTCGACGCCGTCCTGCGTCTTGAGTATTCCACCAAAACCTCGTACTGCCTCAGTAATGAGGTAAGAAGGCCTTTCTCCCGGATTGTAGAGACTGGTAGGATGGAACTGGAAGAACTCGGTATTGGCTACATAGGCCTTGGCCCGATAGGCCATTGCGATCCCATCTCCGGTTGCAATGGGGGGATTGGTGGTGGTCTGATAAATATATCCGCTGCCGCCGGTAGCCAGGAGGGTGACTTTGGAAAGGATCGTCTCAACCTTGTTGGTTTCAATGTTAAGGGTATAGGCGCCGAAGCATTCAATACCGGGATTTCCCCTGAAAACCGGACGGCCCAGATGATGCTGAGTAATCAGGTCAAGCGCGAAGGATTTTTCAAAAATGGTGATGTTGGGATGGTTCCGCACATTGCTCGACAGGGCGCGCATGATTTCGGCTCCGGTATTGTCCTTGTGATGCAGGATCCGGTGTTCCGAATGGCCGCCTTCACGGTTCAGGTTGAACTTGCCATCGGTGTTCCGGTCGAAATTGGCTCCCCATTCGATCAGATTTTCAATCTGTTCAGGTGCTTCCTTAACCACCATCCGCACGATTTTCTCATCACAGAGACCGTCACCGGCGAAAAGCGTATCCTGAACGTGCTTCTCCATATTGTCCGGTGCATACATCACGGAGGCAATGCCACCCTGGGCATACCAGGTATTGGTCTCCTCCAGAACGGTCTTGGAAATCAGGATAACCTTACCGTGATCCGCTACCTGCAGGGCAAATGACATTCCTGCGAGGCCGCTTCCGATCACCAAAAAATCTGTTTTGTGCTCCATGGTGGCTAAAAATCGGGTAAAATTAAGGATTTCCCCTATTTTTGAGGCCGATATACCGATATATATATACAATGAACCAGGAAGAAGTATTTAAGAAGCTCGTATCGCACTGCAAAGAGTACGGTTTTGTATTTCAGTCGTCGGAGATTTATGACGGGCTGAGTGCCGTGTATGATTATGGCCAGTACGGTGTTGAGCTCAAGAATAATATCAAGAAATACTGGTGGGACTCCATGGTTCTGCTGCATGAAAACGTGGTCGGACTCGATTCGGCCATTTTCATGCACCCCACCATCTGGAAAGCCTCGGGGCATGTCGATGCTTTCAATGATCCGCTGATCGACAACAAGGATTCGAAGAAGCGGTATCGCGCGGATGTGCTGATCGAGGAGGAGCTGGCAAAACTGGAAGGCAAGATTGACAAGGAGGTAGAGAAGGCCCGTAAACGTTTTGGGGAGACTTTCGATGAAGGCATGTTTCGTCAGACTAACGGCCGGGTTCTTGAGGTCCAAACCAAATATGACGCCCTGCATGACCGTTTTGCCAAAGCCCTGAATGATGGAAACCTGGATGAGCTGAGGCAGATAATCATTGATAATGAGATCGTTTGCCCGGTTTCCGGAACCCGAAACTGGACGGAAGTCAGGCAGTTTAACCTGATGTTTGCCACTGAGATGGGTTCTACCTCAGATGGGGCAATGAAAGTTTATCTCCGGCCTGAGACGGCACAGGGTATTTTTGTGAACTACCTGAATGTGCAGAAAACGGGGCGGATGAAGATACCCTTTGGAATCGCACAGATTGGGAAAGCATTTCGGAATGAGATCGTCGCACGGCAGTTCATTTTCAGGATGCGCGAATTCGAACAGATGGAGATGCAGTTTTTTGTGAAGCCGGGCGAGGAATTGAAATGGTTTGAGATCTGGAAGGATATCCGGATCAAGTGGCACCGGGGCATGGGTTTCAATCCGGCTGATTACCGGTTCCACGACCATGAAAAGCTGGCACATTATGCCAATGCCGCCACCGACATCGAATACCGCTTCCCGTTTGGATTCAAGGAGGTTGAGGGGATTCATTCCCGGACCGATTTTGACCTGAGCCGTCATCAGGAATTCTCGGGCCGTAAGATCCAGTATTTTGATCCGGAAGCCAATGAATCCTATATTCCCTATGTGATTGAGACCTCCATCGGGGTTGACCGCACCTTCCTGCAGGTGATCGCAGCTTCCTACCATGAGGAGGAGGCGCCCACGGCTGAGGGCGGCACTGATATACGGACCGTTCTGAGGCTTCCGCCATCGCTGGCACCCGTTAAACTGGCCGTTTTCCCGCTCGTCAAGAAGGACGGACTGCCGGAAATTGCACGCCAGATCATCGATGAACTGAAGTTCGATTTCTACTGCCAGTACGATGAAAAGGATTCCATAGGCAAGCGCTACCGCCGGCACGATGCGATCGGAACCCCCTATTGTGTTACCGTTGACCACCAGACCAGCCAGGATAATACCGTCACAATCCGGAACCGCGATACAATGGAGCAGGAACGCATTCCCATTGCCGGATTGCGGGAGATGGTGGGGAGTAAGGTGAGTTTGAAGAACCTATTAAAGTAATTAATTCGCTTCGCTCACTAATTGGCCTCCCTTCGGTCGGCTAATTGTGGGCTAAAGCCCTAATTAGTGCGAAGCACCAATTGGTGAGCGCAGCGAACCATTTAGCCGAGCGAAAGCGAGGCCAATTAATATAGTAAAGGTATGAAGAAGCTATTGCGTAGTGTCTTGCCCGAGCTCCTCATGGTCGCCATCATGGCAGTTCTGGCACTGGCTTTCATGAGCCCTGTTTTTGAAGGTAAAACCCTGTTCCAGAACGATATCGTACAGGCGAAAAATATGGCGTCCGAGGTGAATCAGTTCCAGAAACAAACCGGGGAATATTCGGCCTGGACCAATTCTTCTTTCAGCGGTATGCCCACCTATCAGATCAAGGGTGCACCAACAAGGAACGTGTTCCAATGGTTGTTTCATGCCTTCAAACTGTTCCTTCCGGGTTACACCGTTGCAATCCTTTTTGTCTGCATGCTTGGATTCTATTTCCTCCTGAGAACCCTGAAGCTCGATAAGTGGCTGGCCCTGGCCGGGGCCATTGCGGTTGGGTTTGGCTCTCATCACCTGCAGCTGATCGGAGCCGGCCATGTCAGCAAGATCTATGCGATCGCCTACATGGCTCCTGTGATTGCAGGGGTATTGCTGGTTTTTAAAAGAAAATATCTGTTAGGCGGACTGATCACTGCTGTTGGTTTCGGCATACAGCTGGTTACCAACCATGTACAGGTATCATACTATACCGGCATGATCCTGGTCGTCTATTTTCTGGTGGAGTTGGTGTATGCCATTAAAGAAAAGTATTTCGATCACCTGGTCAAATCGGGCTTAGTCCTGTTTGCCGCTGTCATTCTGGCTGTGCTTCCCAACATGACCAACCTCCTCACCACCTATGAGTACTCGAAGGAGACCACCCGCGGGAAATCGGAACTGGTAAAAGAAGCAGGCCCGACAAAGGGGCTGGACCTGGAATACATCACACAGTGGAGCTACGGGATCGGGGAGACGATGAACCTTTTCTTCCAAACCTTTATGGTGGAAGCGGCTCAACGGATGTCGGAACAAACTCAAATCTCTATAAGGCACTCCAGGCTCATCAGGCAGCACAGGCCCGCGACTACACGAAGCAGGTACCTACCTACTGGGGCAACCAGCCCTTTACCGGCGGTCCGCATTACCTCGGGGCGATAACCATTTTCCTCGCCATTTTGGGGTTGGTGATCATCCGGGGAAAGAAAAAGTGGTGGCTGGCAATTGTAATTGCCCTGTCCCTCATGCTCGCATGGGGTAAAAACTTCATGGGCCTTACGGAATTTTTTGTCAACAATGTTCCGCTCTTTTCAAAATTCCGGGATGCAACCAATTCATTGATTATAGCTCAGGTAGCTATCCCCTTGCTGGCGTTTCTTGCAGTCAGGGACTGGTTTAAATGGGATGCTGAGGTTAAGGTCAAACAGAAAAAACTGTTTATCGGGACGGGGATTGCCGGCGGGATCGCACTTTTATTTGCAGTAATCCCAACTCTGGCAGGATCATTCGTCGGGCCGCAGGATGCAGGCCAGATGCCGGTCGACTGGTTCCGCGATGCTGTCAGGCTTGACCGTATCGCCATGGCCCGCCGCGATGCTTTCCGGACGCTGGTTTTCGTTCTGCTGGCTGCCGGCTTGCTGTGGTATTCACTTCGGGCTAAAATGAAAAAGGAGTATATATACATAGGCCTGGCCTTGCTGATGCTGGTTGACCTATGGTCGGTCGGTAAAAGATATCTGACGAATGATGATTTTACCAGCAAGCGTCAATATGCTGAGGCTGTGAAAGCCTGGCCGGCTGATGAAAACATTTTGAAAAACAAGGACCTCAGCTATCGGGTTTTTGACATTACTGCTAATGTCGACCCGTTCCGCAGCGGCCGCGCCTCCGGACACCACAAATCCATCGGGGGTTACCACGGCGCCAAGCTGGGCAGATACCAGGACCTCATCGATCAGTATCTTGGGCCAAACGCACAGCAGTTAAAGGCAATCATGCAGGGCAAGCCCACGTATGAGTCCATTGACCAGGCTTTGTCGGGGATGCCGGTACTGGGTATGCTGAATACCCGGTTTGTTATTGTGTCACCTCAAATTCCTGCAAAGAATAACTATGCCCTGGGAAATGCCTGGTTTGTCGACCGGATTCGCTGGGCGGCCAATGCCAATGAAGAACTTGAGGCACTCGGCACCCTGCAGCCTGGCACGGAAGCGGTTATCGATAAGCGGTTCCAGGACCAGGTTCCCGGTCTTCCAGCGACATTGACTCCAAGTTCTCAGCCCGATGTACTGCAACTGGTTGAATACAAGCCAAATTATTTAAAATATACGGCTGAGGCTAACCAGAACCGGCTGGCGATTTTCTCTGAGATTTTCTACCCGTATGGTTGGAAATCCTATATCGATGGCAAAGAAACCCCTCATATCCGGGCCGATTACACCCTGCGTGCCATGGTTATCCCGGCCGGAAAGCACACCGTGGAATTCCGGTTTGCTCCCAAATCTCTGAAGACCGGGCAGTTGATCAGCCTCATCGGAAGTTTGCTGGTTTTGCTGGTTTTGGCGGGTGCGGTTGCGGTAGAGGTGAAGAAGAAACGTGACGCATGATGCGTGACCCGGAAGAGGAGGAAGGGAGAAGTTGCCAGTTACCAGTAAGAGATTCGAACGCAGAGTGTCGAATGTTGAAATCTCAGATTCAGGTAGACGCATAATTATGCGTTTCCACAACGCTCCCTGGATCTAATTTTCAGCATTCGACACTCTGCGTTCGAATCTCTCAAATCTCCCCTCTAACCTAAGCTCCTATGCCCCCATGCCCCTATGCCCTTGTGCCCCTGTGCCCCAGTGCCCTATTCGAGCGTCACCTCCTTCACCAGCACCCCTCCCCTTGTTGAGAGCATCTTCACGGTTGTTTTCACCGGATCTTTGGTATAGGTGCGTACCGTGAAGGTTGCGGTTTGTGACTGGTTCTGCCAGAGGTGATCGAAGTACCGGACTTTGTCGCGGGTTTTGGGATCTACGATTTTGATTTTGGGTGTATCTCCTTCGGTGATTTTCTTGTCAAATTCGAGCATGACCTGATCTTTCTGAACGATTTTCACACGATCGGCCATTTTCAGCGCCGTTGGAATCCTGCCGGTATTCGTCCAGCTCACAGTAACCAGATAATCAGTCGAATCCGTGTACCTCTTCAACATTTTCACATTTCCACTCTTCCACAACAGTGAAGGAAGATCCTTGGCCATGGCCAGATTAAAAAGAGCCTGCTTCCGGATCCAGGGCTCAAGGTGCTGAGGCGGAGGATTCTGGGAGAAGAACTTCGGATGATTTCCTCCGATCTCCACAGGCCCGAGAGTAGGGTGGATGAAGCGTTTCCATTCCATAAAGCCGCGACCGGAGTTCTGTGAGTCGTCCCATATCAGGGCATCGACCTCATCTTTCTTGCCGTCTCCGTTCAGGTCCTTTTCCGGGCCGCCATTCCAGATCTCGTCGCCATACCAGATGGCGCCATAGTAGCTGTAACCAAAATCGGGTCCATGCCCGAAAAGCGGGCTTGGTTTGGTACTGTCGCCCGACCAGCCGCTAACCGGCTCGTGGGTGTTGTACACGTTGTATACGTCACCGGCCCAGGGATATCCGGTAATTTTCATGCCAAGCGTATCGTAGTATTCAAGCAGGCGGCGATCGGGTTCGAACATCACCTCGGATGAAAAGGCAACGGAAGGCCCGCGGAGGTGCATCGGAACGCGGGTATCCATGGAATTAACCACCGAGATATTCGGATGGGTGATCAGGAATGAGAACACTGCCCGGGTTTCGGTTTCACTGAGGGGGAATTCACCGGCGCCACCCTGGGACCAGCCCCTGCCTGTGGAATCCGATCCATCCCCGGGGCGCCAGTTTTCCGGATAGTTCCTGTGCAGATCGAGGCCTCCGATGCCATCCTCATTGATCTGCTTATCGCCGTCATTGTCAAATCCTTCGGAAGCGGTCATATACATACCCTGACCTTTAGGCACGCGCTTCATCAGGCGGCCGGAAGGATCACGGGGATCCGGGGCGAGGGTGCCTTTTTCAAGGTCAACCCATCGCATGGAGCGCAGAACGCCGTCACCGTCAAGATCCTCCCCGCTGTCCTCGTCCAGGAGCCCGTCGTCGTCATTGTCGGTCGGCCTCACCGTGCTCCGGTTGCTCCAGGGGGTGTTGAGGTACAGGTTTGCACCGTCGGGATTGTTTTCAGGACGGATATAAATGGTTTTGGTATCCAGCAGTTTAGTTATTTCAGGATCCTTGCCGTAGTTTTCAAGCAGGTGATTTAAAAGCCAGAATGCCGATTCGGAGGCGGTCACCTCGCCGGAATGACGGCCGCCCTCAAAAAAGGCCGCCGGCTTGTCGGTATCCTTCCCGGTTTTCTTATTGGTCAGGGTGACCTGAATGATCGGACGGCCTTCATAGGAGGCGCCAACCTCATACAGGTCGACCAGGTCAGGATAGGCAACCGCCCATCTTTTCAGCCATGTGTATATCACATCCGGGGTGTGGTACTTGTCCCAGGTTAGCTTCTCCCCGGCCAGGTATTCCACCTCCGGAAACCTGAACTGCGGAGCCAAGCTGGTGCCATGGCGGTAGCCCTTGACCGTGTAGTGCAGCGTGTCCTTGTCGGATTCGGGCCAGGAGACCGTGGTGAGGGGGCGGATCTGGGCCGACAAAAACAATGGCACAAGGGACAAGGGCACAAGGCGCAAGGCACGAGGCGCAAGGCTTAAGGCACGGGGCACAAGGCTCAAGGCACGAGACACAAGTAGGTGACAAGTATTAAGAAACCCGGAAAGGATGGATGTTAATTTCATGGCTATATAGTTATAAAACAGCGATTTACCTTAAGTTCATTATCCATAATGCTGCTGCGCAATTCCTACCTAAATCCTTTTTCCATAATCCTTATACCCTACTTGCGCCTTGCGCCTTGTGCCTTGCGCCTTGCGCCTTGTGCCCTGTGCCTTAAAACCGCCGGTTCAGTACCAAATACCACCCAAACCGCACCGCAATCGGCACATGCCTCAGAACCGTGGGCAGCAATCCATAATTCCTCCGCATGATATCGAACCGCTCCATCAGGCTCGCCCGGATGGTCTTCTTCGACTGCCCCCCATCCAGAAACGCACACAACACCATCCCCGTATTCCTCACACCCACACCCACTTGCCCTTGTGCCCCTTTTAAAGCGTTCACCACCCAGTCGAAATCAGCCGAATACCGGTACTTCAGATTAAAGGGTTCTGCAATCGAACGGTGAACAAGAATTGCCTGATGACAGACCAGCATTCCTTTGCGAAAGCTTTTCCAGGTAAGCTGTTCGGGCGGCCGGAGCCGGCGGAGGCCGATCTCGTGATAACTTGCATCGACGACCATGGTATCGCCGTAGTAGATGACGGATGACGGAAGACGGACGACAGACGTCGGTCGTCGGTCATCGGTCATCCGTCGGTCATCGGTCATCGGTCGTCGGTCATCGGTCGGTTTCTCAAAAACCTTCTCCAAAGTATCAGTTTCGTAAACCAGGTCCCCCGAATTCAAAAACCACACAAAATCCCCGGTTGCGGCGGCGAGCCCCTTGTTCATGGCATCATAAAGGCCTTTATCGGGTTCAGAGACCCACCAGGCAATCCGGTCTTCGTATTTCCGGATGATATCGACGGTGCCGTCCTTCGAACCGCCGTCAATGATAATGTATTCGATATTCGGGTAGGTCTGGCCCAGGATGCTTTGGATGGTCCGTTCGATGAGGGTTACAGAGTTGAACACTACCGTTATGATGGAAACCACGGGCATCCCTGCCTCCCTTTCCGCCGGGCGGCCTGATGCGCGGGTTCCTCCTTTGAGCATGTGGTCCATTACCATCGGTTTGGATCGGAAATTAGTTAATTTCGCATAAAACAGCGTTATGTTTTACAGCCTATTGCGCTTTCAGCGCTTTCTCGAATCGGTTTACCATGCTTTCATCAGCCTGATGCGCGTTTTTTTGCGTTTCCGGTTTCGGTCGGATCTCAGGAGGAGTAAACCCGATGGAGAAGAACTGTTTATTCTGGCCAACGGGCCGTCGTTCAAGGCTGATCTTCTCGAATACAGGGACTTATTAAGCACCCAATCGCTGCTCTGCGTAAACCAGTTTGTGCTGAGCGATGCCTACGAAGAGTTGAAGCCGGCCCGTTATATTTTTCTGGATATCGGATTTTTTGTTGAAAAAACCATTCCCCGGGTAGCCGAAGTGCGGGAAAAGGTGATCGATGCCTTCATTGCCAAAACGACCTGGCCCATAACGATCTATGCACCGGCCGAGGGGAGGAACAGCAAGTTCTGCCGGCGGCTCACCGCTTCGGGCATGCCTGTGAGCTTTGCCTTTATCAACCGGACAGTGGTGGATGGCTGGAAACCTGTCAGGCATTGGCTCTACCGGCGCCAGGCCGGGATGCCTCCGCCCCAGAATGTGCTCATTGGCGCCCTCATGACCGGAATCGGCATCGGATTTAAAAGAATTGTAATCCTCGGCGCCGATCATACCTGGCACCAGGGCCTGGAGGTTGGTTCCGATGGAGTGCTGAATTCAGCGGAGAATCATTTCTATGATAAAGAGCCCTGGAAGGTGGCCATCCATCATCCGGAAACCATGAGAAGGGCCACGGTACATGATTATTTCCATAACCTGTTCCGCACCTTCAGGAGTTACCATCTGATTCGGAAATTTGCAGATTCACAAGGAATTACAATCATCAATGCCAGCCGGGTAACCTTTATCGATGCCTTCGAAAGGCGCCCGATGAACAGTTATCCCTGGGAACGCTGACCCAGGTAGATTCCTGCCAGGTCGAAGTCAACCTGATCATCAATATCGATGGAGTCCTTGCGGTTCATCACGTAGGCATAGGCCCCGTTTTTGAGAAACAGGGTGCGCTCCTCTATCATCCGGCTTATCCTGCAGAAATAGAGGGCACCGTTGAGCCGGTAGTAGCTGGGAAGCTGCTGCGAAGGGGTTTTCTGAACCGCCTCCGGAATAAAATGATCCAGCGACAGGCTTTCGGGCAGCGTATTGCTCCATAACGGGGAATGCTCTGTTTTACAGACCGATATCACTGCATCTGCCTCTTTTTCCTCGAGCAGGTTTACCGCTTCCAGAATATTTTCCGATGTGCGCAGCGGCGATGTGGGCTGCAAGCAGGCCAGGTGTGACCATCCGATCTCATTATTTCCGGAAAGTTCCCTCACGGCATGAATCAAAACGTCAATGGAGGGCGTGCTGTCGAGGGCCAGCTCTTCCGGCCGAAGGAAGGGAACTTCGGCCCCGTACTGTGCAGCCAGGACAGCGATCTCCCAGTTATCGGTGCTAACCACAATCCGGTGAAAAGCGCCGGACCTGACGGCTGCTTCGATAGTCCAGGCAATCAGGGGTTTCCCCGCGATCTCCATCAGGTTCTTGCCGGGCAGGCGCTTGCTTCCGCCGCGCGCCGGAATGATGGCTATATATTTTGATGTATTATTCATTGAACAGTCCGTTAAATTCACGATTGGCCCGGTCATAGTCGTCCATTTTCCCGATATCCATCCAGTATTCACGGATCGGGAAGGAGAGGGTGGGAAGGCCTTTCTCGACGGCCATCTCGAACAGGCGGGTCATGTCAAGCGGCAGACCCTTGGGTATGAGGTTTAAGGTTTGGGGTTTGAGGACGTAGATACCGGCGTTGACATAGAATTGCTGGACCGGCTTTTCCTCGATGGACACGATGGTATCCTTGTTCAGCCTGACCACGCCATAGGGGACTTCCATGCCGAATTCCCGGATGCACATGGTGGCGGCCGACTGGTTGCGGACGTGGAAATCCATGAGGCTCTCAAAGTCAACCTGAGTAAGAATATCCCCGTTCATTACGAAGAACGGATCGGCAGGCACCACAGGGAGCAGCCCGAGTGCGCCGGCCGTTCCCATTCTCTGAGTTTCATCAATATAGCTGATCTCCACACCCATTTTGGAGCCATCACCGAAGTGGTTGCGGATCTGTTCCCCCATGTAGTTCAGGGAGATCGCAAACCGTGAGTACCCATGCTTTTTAAACTGGCCTATCACGGTTTCGAGTATCGGCTT